>MTKW01003214.1_pt1 | contig 41672 bp, 47 predicted proteins | sample 1042761 | NCBI WGS metagenome assembly MTKW01 (sample SAMN06205366, study PRJNA360243) | anaerobic digester metagenome | biome: Wastewater treatment plant; feature: Anaerobic digester sludge; material: sludge; isolation source: anaerobic digester fed with sludge from wastewater treatment plant ... | reverse complement strand
TCAGGAAGGGACTGGTTATCGGCGGCTCGGCTGCGTGCCTGATAAGCATAGATCGAGACAAAACTAGCCATTATAACAAAAAGGACTACCTTCATTATTGGTGATAAGGTTCTTACCGAATTTCTTTTTTGAATAAAGTGTATTTTTTTCATGATAAACCCTCCTTAAGAGAATTCCTTGGATAAAACCAGATTATGTATCGTTTTAATCAAGTCTTCCAAGGGCTCTCCTTTTATAACAAAATAATCGATCCCACAAAGCAAAGCTTGCTGTCGTTCGGTATTTCCACCATGGATGGATAGAGCGATGATTTTACATTGGGGATCGTTAGTTTTTATCTTACGCGAAGCTTGGTAGCCGTCGAGTTGTGGCATTTCTAAATCCATCAAAATTACATCCGGCTTAAGTATTTCGGTTTGGCGAATTGCTTCAATTCCGTTTGCCGCTTCGCCAACCACCTCAATATCAAGGGTAAGGTTTAAAAAAGTGCGAAGGTCCTGCCGCACTTGGGGCATATCATCCACAATCAGCACTTTTATTTTTTTCATTTTTTAATCCTTCAATTTAGGGAAAATATTAAATACATGGAAATCTGATCTTAATGTGACATCAATCAAGAAAAACAGTGATTGAAAATAATATAGGAGAGAAACCTCTCAAAGACATCAATCTGTTGACTGATTTTAAACTAAGGAGAATGAAGGATTTTGGGATTCGACTGAAGACGGAGAAAAATATCCGTCTAAGGTTGTATGACAGAAGAAAACAACCTAAGAAGAGATAAGAATAATGGTGTTGGAGGGATGTAAACGTAATTGATCAGGATTTTTGTTCCGGTTTTAATTGATGGATGATTGAGCGGAGGTGACTTAGAACCTCGACGGTTAGGGTTTGTAGCTGATTCAATTCTATCGAGACTTGTTTGGGATCTTTTTCCAGGAGGAGTTCTGCTGAGCGGGTAGTTAAAGAGATACTGAATATCAGCTGGTGAACCGTGTCATGGAGAGTCTTTGCTAAACGGTTCCGTTCTTGGATAACAGCCATTTCTTCAATCTGGCTGGCATAAATTTTTAATTGACGATGAGTTTCACCAAGGTCATTGAGCAGAACTTGGCTCTGTGCTTTGGCGGTTTCTATTTCCTCATTCAAGGTGAGATAGGCTAAAATCACCACTTGAGCGGCAACAGTGGTTAAGGCCAGCGCTAAACCTCGTAAAATTCCCAAGTAAAAGATAAGAGCGCTTCCAGAAAGGAAAATCAGGCTAATAACTAAGATCCAGCGGTGGATATTTCGAAAAAACAGGGAAGCCTGATAGCTGAGTAGGAGAAAGAGTAGAATTACAAAATCGAACTCTGGATCAAGTGAGAGAATAAATAAGACAATACTACCCTGGATGATGAAATACAGATATTTCAAATAGTTTGGTAAAAAGGGGAGGGCAAAGATTAGGGTGAACAGGATTAAATAAATGAGTTCGAATTTAATATATTGGGTGAATTGTTCGTGAAGGCTTTGATTAGTAATGGTCCGGACAACAACCGAGGTATAAATCAGATATATGGCGATATAACCTATTCGACTTGGTTTGCGATTCTTGTCTGTAGTATCCTTATCTTTCCAACCGGAGAAATTCATATGTCTACATTATTCCTTTCCAGCTAAGCCATTTTTTAAAGCAAAAATTGCCAGCTGGGTCCGGTCTTTCACATTCAACTTGTTTAAAATGTTACTCATATGGGTTTTAACAGTTTTTTCACTAATGTAGAGTTCCTGAGCAATTTCAAAATTACTGCATCCTTTGGTAACCAGGCGAATAACCATCAACTCCCGTTCAGTCAATTCTTTAAATAAGGCATTGTGAACGGTTGGGTGCGCAATCTTCTCCATAAGTTTTCGAGCAATATCAGGATGCAATCTTGCTTCTCCCCGATATACAGCGCGGACGGCTTCGGCTAATTCATCAGGTGAAACATCTTTTAAAAGATAACTCGAGGCACCGGCTTCAATGGCAGGAAAAACTTGATCATCTTCGGTAAAACTAGTGAGGACGATTACCTTTATTGACGGATTTAACGCTAGGATCTGTTGGATTGCGGAAATTCCATTTAACCGAGGCATGACTAAATCCATTAATATTACATCAGGTTGAAGTTGGGATATCATTTCTACAGCAGTTTGACCATCTCCTGCTTCACCGATGACTATCAAATCATCCTGAAGATCTATAAAAGTACGCAATCCCTGCCGCACGGTTTGATGATCGTCGGCAATGAAAACCCTAATTTTATATGCTGATTCCATTATATTTCCCCTCCTTATGACTTTAATTTTTCTATTCTAAGATGTGTCCCCTGGTTGATGGCAGTGGTAATCTCCATTCTCCATCCAATCTCCACTGTTCGTTCATACATGCTGTTCAATCCCACCCCACCACTGATTAAAGCTGATTGGAGATCAAATCCTTTTCCATTGTCTATGATGTCCATCCAGACTGGTTCTTGCAGATGTAATCGAATGTTTACCCAGGATGCTTGAGCGTGTTTTTCGGCATTATTCAAGGCTTCCTGTGCAATATGAAAAAGAACTTGCTCTTCGGCTGGTTGCAGAATGCAGTCTCCCTCGGCTTGGAAGGAAATCGTAAGTTCCTTGGAAAAACGGCGGTTGGCAATATGCTGATGGAGAGCGGTGACCAATTCGCCAGGAGTGACTTGGACAAGAGGGAATTCGGAAATTAGAAGTTTCATTTCTGATAGAGCACTTTGGGTTAATTGGCTTAATCGTTGTAACTGTTCTTTAACCAAACTGGGATTACTGTTTAATAAAAGAGATGCCGATTGGGCAGCGAGTGACATACTGAAAGCCGTCTGAGTAATTGAATCATGCATATCCCGAGCCAGACGGTTTCTTTCTTTTAAAACCGCCAAGTTTTCCAGTTGCCGGGTGTAAGATTGCAGTTGTTGATTGGCTTCCTGAAGCTGTTTTGCTAAAACCTGGTTCTGAACGTCTGCTTCCTGGGCACGTCGGGTTGTCAGAGCATAAAAACCTAAAAGGATATTTCCGGCAGTATAAACCAGTGATAGGGCAATAGCCTGTTCTTGGAAGTCTTTGAAGAGTATCAGCACAATGCTTAGCGCACAAAATCCAATCCATACAAGACCATAAAGAAGTTTAAACCGCAGGAGAACTTGTATGCTTAATACGATAAAAAGGGTTGCAAAAAAATCCGGGGAACCAGGCAAACTGAGAAGTGTTAGGACAATGAAGGTTTGAACTATTATATAAATGAGAAAATATTTTTGACCCTTCCGAGTGATAAATGGTTCAATCAGGACTAGCAAAAGCCAGAGAAACTGCCATCCTAACATCCATCTTAGGTTAGAACTGTTTTGATAGGCAAGCAGGGAACGTATGAAAACCGCTCCAAACAAAAAACTGACCACAAGAGGGAAAACCCGCTGATAGGATCGGCTTACCAGCTGATTCATTTCGACACCTGCCGATATATGGTTTGGAAATAATTATACTCCTTCAAAGCTTCATGGTCACGAATCCTGAGGGTCAGGTCTTGATTCTGGAATTTTAAAAAACAGTGGTACCGGGGAATTAGGGAAAGGAAATAGCTAAAAGATGAGATCCTCACGGCTTCAGAGAATGAGGGGGAGAGAGGGCGAATATTAGCGTAATGCGCTGAGGGGGCGAGGGTGAGAGGGGGAGAGGGGGCGAAAAAAATCTAGAGCATAGTGAAAAAAAATCCGGTCAGGCTTTTTGTACGATGCAGTTTCTCCCTTCTGCTTTGGCTTCATACAGAGCTTCATCCACTTTCCTCAATAATTCGTCAATGTTGGATATCTCCTCGCTGTACGCTGCCACACCAATACTTACAGTGAACGTTATCTTCTTGCCCTGGTAAAGGACGGTACTTTTTTCCACATTTTGTCTCAGTCTTTCGGCTAAAAGAGCTCCGTTTTTAAGGTCTGTATTGGGAAGGATAATCCCAAATTCTTCGCCACCCATGCGTCCCGGCATATCTGAATCACGCAAGCTGCCTTTTAATGCAGACGCAAAATGCCTTAAAGCCGCATCTCCTGCGGAATGACCCAGTGTATCGTTGATATGCTTGAAGTTATCCAGATCCAGGAACATAACGGAAAAGGGGTGTTTGTAACGATGTGCACGTTCCATTTCCTGCTCGAGGGATTGTATAAAAACCCTGCGATTTGGAAGGTCTGTCAGCTCGTCGGTTGTGGCCAACTCATGTAGTCTCTGGTTGATGGTTTCCAGTTCAGCGGTGCGTTCTTCAATGATGATCCGTTGTTCAAATTCATGCTGCTTCATTTGAAAGGTTAATCTCATGAAAACTAAAACCAAGATGACTGCGATGGTAGAATTCACTATGTTCTTTACCATGAGGTAGGTATCGGTGGTTCCAAAAATGGAGGTTAGAACAAAAATCGAATGAGTTGTAGCGAAAAATATGAATGAGTGCTTTGGGCTTAATAGGATAAACAATCCCACGGCAAAGACTGGCAATAGGTAGATTATAAGATCTTTGATATAATAAAAAAGAGCAGTAAAACCAAACGCTGTCACCATCAGAAAGCAGTATGAGAGGACAAAAGCCATCTGCCAGTAGATCGAATCATTGAACCCCCTCTTCTTTGCCAGCGCTGTCATTCCCCAGTACAACAGCGAACATCCTATTGCTGATAAATGGATGGAAAAGAGCACGGGATACTTATCAAAGGCTATGTCAAAGAATAAAAGAGCGGCAAAAATCGCGATAAGAAATTTTATTATCATCCCAACACGAAAGTAATTGATTGCCCATACTTCCTTGACTAAACGATCGTGATCACGGTGTTTTGGGCTCTTCTTTTCAGGATTGGTATCCAGCGGGTCATTATTTTTTGTGTTCACAGTAATAAGTCGTTCCTCCGGTCTCTCTATCGAATTGATGAAACAAAAGGTCCGATAAAGGTTAACTTCGAGTCTTCTTCCAGGACGGTTTTCTCAAGACGAGTTTCCCATTCCGAGACAAGAAAAAAAGACTCAATTCTACTGTATTATACCACTCGATTTTTCCTTCATAAACCTTAGGGCCATTCTAACGGTAGGTAGCGGGAGATTATTTGTGGAAACGAGAATAACAAATCCTTAGAACCAGGTCTTGACCATGTATTTATAAAAAGCTGTGGAATTGCAGAATAAGGGAAAAAACTAAAGGATGAGAGCCTCACACCTTCATTCATAAGTAAATATAACCCCTATAGGTAACCCCATTAGGTACAACCCCTGTTTTGATAAATACCACAAAGATATCTCATATAATTACCTGTCTTCATATAATAAGTATTAAAAAAAGAAAATCTCATTTATTTTTATAGCTTCAAAGAAACCCATGCATCAGAAAAAGAGAATGTAAGAAGATTTATAAACCAGAGGAACAGTTTAAAAAGAGGTAATATGAATTGACTAAAGAGTTCCGGGGTCTTATTACTCATTAGTTAAAAATTGATTGAGAAAACTAATTTATCACTGCTGTCCAAAATAATTCAAAATCATAAAACCACCCCTTGCCGTATAAGCATTTGAGACAGGTCCATGAGCCTTTTCAAAATCAGGTTCCCCCTTTTTCTTACGAGATGCTGTCCAAATTATTTAAACGGAAGAGGAATCATCACTCCTTTCGGAGTGATCACCGGAACATCAAAAGGATGATTGATCCACAGCCACAGGTCCCGATAAGTAAAGAGATTATAGCGAAGGAGAGCAACTAAAGTCGAGAGTGACCAGGAAAGAGTCGATTGGAACTGGAGATACTTTAAAAGAAGGATGGCAATCAATGCTGTCCAAATCTGAATGAAAAGAGCATTTTGACTGGTGCCGACAAAGGTCTTGATCTTTAAGTTCTGCTTGAGGGTTTTGAAGAAGATTTCAATCTGCCAGCGGTCCTGATAAATACGGGCAATGGTGGTAGCCCCAAACTCAAGGTGATTGGTAAGAAGAACGATCACCCGGTTATTTTCGACATCATCCACTTCGATCCGTCGCAGGGGATGAGGACAGTGCTTTTCGGCATAATATCCGGTGAAGGTAATGATTTCATCTTTGAGGATATGTCGGTTGGTGGGGACTGTCTTTTCTTCAACCACCCGATAAGTGGCGTTGTCTTTTTGTCTGGTGACAAAATAGACTCCAGATTGTGTCCATTGGGCAAAGAGGGAATAGTCGGTGTAGCCTCGATCAACTGCCAGGATCGAACCTTTGGGAAAGATGAGGTCTCGGGCAATATTGACTTCATGAACCACTCCTTCGGTAATGAGGGCAAAGACCGGGAGATAGCCTTCATGATCGAGGAGGAGATGAAGCTTCACCGCTCCTTTGGTCTGACGGAATCGAGCCCAGTCAAACAGAGTACTACACAGCTCAACGGTCGAGGCATCGAGACTCAAGAGCTTGTTTTTGAATCGGAACTTTTTCTTGCCTTTGGTAAGGGGTTGACACTTTGCTAAGAGGTAATAGAACATTTTTTGGTAGAGTTCCCAGGGTCGGTGCTCATTGGCATAGGCAAGCGTTGACCGATGGGGCGCTCCATTTACTCCTAAATGTTTCATTTTTCCAAGACAAGTGGCCAGTCCTCCACAGATTTCCCGGAGGGAATGAGCCTGTCCCAATTGGCAGAAGAGCATGGCAACGAACTGATCCCAGGAACTAAAGCCTTTGGTTCCTTTTTCAGACTTGGTTTCTCTCACGACTTTTTCGAAATCATACCGATTGAATATCTGTAGAATCTGACCAAAAATGCTGCTACACTTATTCATAGGGGAGACCACCTTTCGGGTTTTTTGTTAACTTACACTTACCAATTTACCCGATTGGTACTCCCCTTTCAATGATAAAAAAGCTATTTTGGACAGATGTGACTTTAAATGAAAATATAGCTATGAGTGAAGAAAAGATTAGGGTACCAGTTGGGAATCCATATATTGTTGTTCAAGGAACTCAAGAAGAGTTGGAAGCGGTTGGTGAGCTCATCTCCAATATCGATCGCAAACTTCCTCAGATTATGATTGAAGCCAAAATTGTCGAAATCAATCGGAATAAAACCAAGGATTTGGGAGTCAGTTGGTTTGTTGGCGATCAGGAAGGACAAATCTCCTTTGGTGAGATGTCTTTAGGTGGAACTATGGAACGTCAAGATTTGGTGTCGATACGGATCCAAGCCTTGGAAAAAAAGAATTTAGGCCGGTTGGTGGGGAATCCTCGAATTTTAACTTTAAGTGGCAAAACAGCCGTTATCAGCGTTGGTGAAAAAGTCCCCTATCGTAATATTGTGATGGATTCGGAAGGAAACAAATCTTTTCCAATACAATGGCTGGATGTTGGAGTTAAAATGGGAGTGACCCCTGAGGTCACTCAGGATGGATTTATTATCCTGCACGTATTCCCCAAGGTAAGCACCTTTGTAGAAAGAGAATACCTCTTGGAAGGTTTAACTTTTAAGGACCCTCAACCCAGTGAAAAGTCTGCCGATACCACAGCCCGATTACGAGCGGGAGAAACCCTGGTAATCGGTGGTTTAATAAAAAGTAGTGATATCGAAACAGTTACCAAAATACCACTTTTAGGTGATATTCCTATTATCGGAGAACTTTTTACCCTACGGAATAAAACCCACGAAGAAACTGAATTGATTATCTTTTTAACTCCAAGTTTAGTAGCTTATTGAGGAGGAGGAGTAATGAAAAAGTACTTCATATATATTTTATTAATTGTAATGAGTGGATTAGTTTTGTTAACCGGTTGTCGCTGGTTTGCTGACAATCCCATGTTTCCCACTGGAAAGTTTGAAGTGAGTTATAAAGTGTTAAAAGAAGATGGTGAGGAAGCGACCAACGGTATTTTAGGAGTAGTTTCGGTAACCGATATAACTAGTGAATCTAATGCAAGTTCTTCTTCTACTGTAAGTACAGAAATAACTGAATCTGATATACACCAAGAGGGTGAAAAATATGTAATTGTATATGACAATCAAGGAGTTCCTTATGTAGTCTTGTTACCCCTTCTTCACGAACAAACGGGTGGCGGATATGAAACAATTGTAACCACCGAACTCGCTTCTTCAGAATCCTATTTGGCAACTATCGCAGTGAACTTTGCTCGGGTTGTTGAATTTTCCTTTTCTCCGATTAATAATGTGGGAGCGGAAATTCAGGATTGTGAAGTTGTTTATACTGATAACAAGGGAATGCCAATCGATAGCTTGAGAAAAAACTTGTCAGTTTATCTTTATCTTCCTCCATTTGGGAGTTCTGAGGAACTAGAAAAAGACGCCTCCCGAACCCTGAAGCTCGAGATTTTTGACCAATCGACTCAAGACTATTATATAAACCACAATATTCCCTTTGGTCAGGCAATCATTACCTTCAACGGATTAGATGGTGCTGGTCACCCTATCGCTTTAAAAAAAGCTATTTCTATCAACGCCGATATGATTGATGACAGCTTGCAGGATGAAATTGATCAACAGATCCAGGAAATCATGCAAAATCAAGGACAAAATCCGGGCTCATCCTGTTCTTCTTGTTCTTAATAAATGAATATTGCACTTATTGGTTTTATGGGATCAGGGAAGACGACCATTGGTAAAAAATTAGCTCGCCAGTTAGGGTGGACTTTTCTTGATAGCGATGGGTTAATTCAGCAAAAGGAAAATTGCTCTATACCAGAGATTTTTGCACAAAAGGGCGAAGTGTATTTTCGAGAATGCGAGAAGTCGGTTTTAACCGAAGTGGCCGAGTTAAAGAAGGTTGTGTTAGCAACTGGTGGGGGGCTTCCCATTGGTGAAGATAATTGGAAGATCCTTCGCCAAAGTTTTTTTACCGTTTATTTAAAAGCTCATTTTGATGAACTTTTTTTGAGGATAACTGGGGATCCAATCCGCCCATTGTTACAAAAATACCCTACCAAAAATCAACTCAAAGAGCTTTATTTGAGTCGAGTGGATTGGTATGAAAAAGCTCATGTTATAATTGATACGTCTCAAAAAAAGCTGGAAAGAATTATTGGAGAAATTATTGAACGTGCGCGTCCTTTCTATACAAACCAAAACTAAGCATTACCCGGTTATTCTCCTTCCGTCACTTTTTACCACATCTGACTGGTTGAATCAGGTCCAATTTCCATCCCGAAAGGTGACCATGGTAACCAATTCTACCGTAGGGCCGCTCTATGCACAAAAAATTATAAAGATACTGAAAGAAAAGGATTTTATTCCTTCAATGGTGACCATACCGGACGGTGAGGAGTATAAACAGCTGAATACTGTTGAGAAGATCTACCACGAGTTATTAAACCAGGGTTTAGATAGAAAGGGATTTTTAATTGCTTTGGGCGGCGGAGTGATTACCGATATCACCGGTTTTGTCGCCTCAACCTATTTACGTGGTATACCTTATTTCCAAATTCCCACTAGTCTTTTAGCCCAGGTTGATAGCTCGGTTGGTGGGAAAACCGGAGTAAACGTCGAAGAGGGAAAAAATTTAATCGGTACTTTTTATCAACCCGACGGAGTTATTATTGGGCTTGATTTTTTACAATCTTTACCCGACCGCGAATTCCGAGAAGGCTTGAGTGAAGTGATTAAAGCATCTTTGCTTAAGGGAGGAGAATTTTTTGAATTTTTTCGAAAGAATATATCGATGATTCTTGGACAAGATCAAAAAACTCTGGAAGAGGTTATTTATCAATCGATTCAATTTAAGGGAGAAATCGTTCAAGAGGACGAAAAAGAAAGTGGAGTAAGGAGTATCTTAAATTATGGCCATACTTTAGGGCATGCTTTTGAAAAAACCCTTGGGTATGGAGCTCTTCGTCATGGTGAAGCTATAGCAGTTGGGATGATAGGAGCAGCTATGGTCGCTGAGAAAATGGGCATGATATCTACTGATTTGGTAAATATTCATCAAAAGTTGCTGGTGAGATGTGGGTTGCCTACATCATTTCCTTATTCAGTCAAAGCTGATAGCTTTATTCAATCCTTGTTAAAAGATAAAAAAAATGTGAGTGGAAGCTTGAGGATGGTCCTATTAAAAGCCATTGGCAAACCAGTGTACTCGACTCCGGTGGAAATGGGACTTGTTCTTGATATTTTGCCACAGTTAGTTGAGGTGGAACCATGAATCAAAGATTGCTCTTTATTTTTGGTCCAAATCTGAATCTTTTAGGTGAGCGAGAAACCAGCTTATACGGTTCAATGAGTTACGATACTTTAATCATGAAAATTGCCGAAGAAGCTAAAAAAAGAGGGGTACAAACAGAATTTTTTCAGTCCAACCACGAAGGCGAGATCGTTGATAAAATACACCAGAAAAGAAAAGAAATTGATGGTATAATTATCAATCCGGGAGCGTTAACACATTATAGTATAGCTGTTCGAGATGCTCTTAGTGCTGTAAAAATTCGATCAATTGAGGTACACCAGTCAAACATCTATGCCAGGGAAGAATTTCGTCACCATTCAGTAACGGCACCGGTATGTTGGGGTCAAATTAGTGGTTTGGGTTGGATTGGTTATATCTTAGCTATGGATGCTCTCATCATGAAAGGAAAGGAAGAAGCGATACGTCTGGCTTAATGATAAGGATCGGAAAAATATGGAAACCAATCGAATAAAAAAACTCCAAGAGAATATGAAAAATAATCGTGATATTCCTTTTTTGTTGACTGATCTATCCAACATTTTTTACCTGACCGGTTTTACCGGATCAAGTGGATTTTTGATAGTATTTCCCGACCGACCTCCGGTTTTTCTCTGTGATGGCCGCTATACAACTCAGGCAAAGAAGGAGTTTATAACTTCCACCGGAATCGTCGAATTTAATACCGATGTCTATAAAAGAATTGCCGATATCCTCACATCAAGTGGTTTCCAAACGGTTTATTTTGAGACGAGTCTTAGCTATCAAAGTTATCTCAATTTAAAAGAAAAAAACCTTGAACTGGTTCCGGTTCCCAATTGGTTAGAAGAAATGCGGATGATAAAATCACCCAGAGAACTTGAATTGATTGAAAGGGCGCTGCACCTTTCTGAAAAAGCCTGGGAAGCAGTGAGCCCAATGATTCGCCCTGGAATCAAAGAAAAAGATTTTGCTTTAGAATTGGATTATCAAATGATCAAAGCTGGCGGAGATTCAATTGCTTTTTCAACTATAGTGGCGAGCGGAGAAAGGTCAGCTCTTCCTCATGCTCAACCAACCGACGAGAGAATGGAAGCAGGAAGCTGGTTGGTAGTCGATTGGGGAGTTCGTTATCAAAAGTATTGTGGTGACATTACCCGCACGGTTCCTGTCGGCTGTGTTGAGGACCTCTGGTTTGAGGAAACCATCCAATTATTGAAGGAAGCACAGCAAATGGCTCAGGAATTTATTCGGGATGGTGTGCGTGCTGCTGACGTTGAACGGACAGTTCGTAATTTTCTCAATCAACATAAAATTGAGCAATATTTTACTCACAGTTTGGGTCATGGAATTGGAATTCAAGTTCATGAATCACCTCGATTAAGTAATAATAGTGAAGTTATTCTTCGAGAAAACATGGTTGTAACGGTGGAACCGGGAGTTTATATCCCTGGGAAAGGTGGGATAAGACTGGAAAATATAGTTGTGGTTGAAAAAGAATCCTGTCGAATTTTAAATAGGCTTCCGGTAATTTTGTAAAGGTAAATTTAAGAAATTGATGAAAAGGGCTATTTAAGACTTTTTTTGATTCATAGGAGGTTTTATAGTGGCTGATATTATATCCAATACTGATCTTCGAGTTGGGACCTGTATCGATGTTGATGGTACATTATATATTGTTACCGCTTTTCAACCAGCAAAATTTGGAAAATGGAGTTGGGTGACCAAAACCAAACTTCGAGATATAAATAGCGGTTTTATCGTCGAGAAAGTTTTTAAACCGGGAGACAAAATCGTTAGAGCCATCCTCGAAGGGAGACAAGCTCAGTATATGTATAAAGATGATGGAGGTTTCCATTTTCTCGATCAAGAAACCTACGAAGATGTTCTGCTGCCTGACGATTTGGTTGGCGAAGCTAGTGATTTTCTGGTAGAAAATATGATGGTTGAAATCTTGATGTATGGAGATAAACATGTAACTATAAATCTTCCCTCCTATGTCGAATTAAAAGTAGTTGATGCTCCTCCAGGAATCAAAGGCGATACTGCCTCGGGTGGTTCAAAACCAGCTACACTTGAAACCGGCATCGTTGTTCAAGTCCCTTTGTTTGTGAACATTGGGGAGGTCATTCGAGTAGATACTCGTACTCGGGAATACTTAGAGAGAGCTTAGGAGGGCCGATATTGAAGTATGTTGATATCCATTTGTCAGAAGGAAAAATTGAATATTCTCATCGGGTTTTATTGAAATTGATCGAGGACATCGTTCTTCAAGTATCAGGTATTGATTCTTTAGAAAAACAACCCGATGAAAGCATCAAGATCGAAACCAAAAAAGAATCTTTAAATATTTCTCTTTATCTCAATTTTACTTTAGAAAAGAGGGTACCAGAAGTAGCTTGGGATGTCCAAAAAAGCCTCAAAGATAACTTTGAGAAAAAAACCGGACTAAAGGTAGATCGAATTGATATTTTTGTCCAAAAATTTTCATCCGTTGGACTGAATGAAAATTTTGAGAATTTATTTTTTGAATCATCGGCACCGGAGCTGAAGGTCAATTATGCGCCGTAAAGTGAGAGAAACCGCTCTGCAGGTTTTATTTCAAATGGATCTCAGGAAAAAGCCACTTTCTGAAATCCTATCGGTATTTAAAATACCCTTGAATTGGAAGGATGATGATCGGAGCTTTTTCCTTTCACTGGTTCGGGGAGTAGAACAAAACTTGCCTGAAATTGAACGTATCATTTCTGCTTATAGTTTGGAATGGCCTTTATATAGGATGCCGACTATTGATCGAAACCTATTAAGGATGGCAGTTTTTGAAATGTTTTATTTATCTGATATATCGGTTGGAGTATCGATCAACGAAGCAGTAGAATTGGCTAAAAAATATAGTACCAACGATTCGGGCAAATTCGTCAATGGTATTTTAGGGAAATTGGCTCGAAGTTCTGAAACCGAGTTTAAATCTTTGGGGGTTAATAAAAAAGAGTAATGGATATCATACAATATATCAACGAAAACGCCATTCTTTTAGACAATCATTTGGAACAAAGACTTTTTTTCCCGGAGGCTCCAACCCGATTAATGGAAGCTCTTCGGTATGGAGTTATTGGAGGAGGAAAAAAGCTCCGAGCATCTTTGTGCCTGGCAACCGGTGAGGCTTATGGTATTAAGCGTGAAGACCTCCTTTCTTTGGCGGGTGGAATCGAAATGATTCATTCTTTTTCCTTGGTTCATGATGATTTACCAGAAATGGACAATGATGATTATCGTCGTGGGAAATATAGTTTGCATAAAGCTTTTGGGGGAGCTATGGGAATCCTTGCTGGCGATGCTTTGTTGGTGGAAGGATTTCGTTTTATTCTTTCCGATAGTCATTTTTGCCGATTAGTTGGTAATACTAAATTGTTAAAAATTCTCAATGTTTTATTGGATGCCCTCAGCGTAGAAGGTATGGTTGGTGGTCAAGTGCTAGATATTGATCTAGAAGGGACTGAAGCTGACGAGGAACAAGTAATGGATATTTATCGGATGAAAACTGCTCGATTTATTCAAGCACCAATTCTTTGCGGAGCAATAGTTGGGGGTGTGAATAAAAAAGAACTCAATGATTTGGAGCGATTTGGACTGTTGGCGGGAGAATGCTTTCAAATCAAAGATGATCTTTTAGATGTCACCCAACCGAGCGAGATATTGGGTAAAACAGCTGGTAAAGATGTCCAGCAAGAGAAAGCAACTCTGGTGAAAATTTATGGAATTCATGGGACTCAGGAAATCATGGAAAACTTATTTCGAGAAGCTGAAGCAATCTTAAACCAAACCAATCGTTCCTTTTCCTTGTTAAGAGAGATAGCCCACTTTATCATAACCCGTCACCACTAAAACCAATTGGAATTATCTATCCATAGCTAAAATGATGGAAGAAAAAAAACAAAAAATCCGAATTGATGAATTATTAGTTAAAAGAGGATTAGTTGAAAGCCGAGAAAAAGCCCAGCGGATGATTTTGGCGGGTGATGTTAAAGTTGAAAATGTTTCAGGAATTTTAAAGCCTTCATCTCGAGTATGGGATGATACTAAAGTTGCTCTTGAAAGGTTGCCTCAATATGTTAGCCGAGGCGGTGAGAAGTTAGCCAAGGCCCTCTCTTATTTCCAAATCGATCCGGCTGGTAAAGTTTTTTTAGATATTGGTTCTTCGACCGGAGGATTTACCGATTGTTTGTTGCAAAAACAAGCTCAAAAGGTATTTGCCCTTGATGTCGGCTATGGACTTCTCCACGAAAAGCTTCGTAAAAATCCCCAAGTAATTCCTTTAGAGAGAATTAACATACGCTATTATGTTCCACAAGACCTCCCTGAGCCTATCCAAGGTATTACTATTGATGTGTCCTTTATCTCACTTCGCCTAGTTTTTCCGGTTATCAGTTCCCTCCTTCCAAAAGGGGGAATATGTATTGCTTTAATAAAACCCCAGTTTGAAGCTGGGAGAGATAAAGTGGAGCGTGGTGGTCTGGTGAGGAAAAAAGAAACCCATATCCAAGTCCTTAAGGATGTGCTTGAATCAGCCCGAGACAACCATCTCCAACTTCAAGGAATTACTTTCTCCCCAATTCAAGGGGGGGGAGGGAATATTGAATATTTAGCCTATTGGATGAAATGCGCTAATTTTTTTGATAAAACTGAATTTGGGGATATAATAAGAAAAGAAGTACAGGAAGCGCATCATTTTTTTACAAAATGAATCAGCCGAAAATAATTATAAAAAGTGAGATAGGATGAATAGAAATCCAATTCAGCGAATTCATATTTTTTCCAGAAAAGTGAATGATATGATTTCCCAAAAAGCGCAAGAATTGCGTGAATTTTTTAATCGATACCAGGTATCATGTACTATAATCGACACCAATCAAATTCCTAAAGAAAAACCAGACATGGTTTTTGTGTTAGGTGGCGATGGTACTTTTTTATCGGCAAATCACAGTTATGCGGCTGAAGGAATTCCGATATTGGGTATCGATATGGGCGGATTGGGCTTTTTGACCGAGGTGAGTGTAGAGGCCTTGTTCAATGCTGCAAAAGCGGTTTTAGAAGGAAATTACACCGTTGAAAACCGAATGATGGTGGACTGTTCTATTCATCATACCAATAAGGAAGTGGAGCAAGATATTGCTTTAAATGATGTGGTGATATACCGAGGTCCCTTTGCTCAGATGATTCGCCTCAGCACCTTCATCGATGACGAATATCTGGCAACTTTTCCTGCCGATGGGTTGATCATTGGCACTCCTACCGGTTCAACTGCTTATTCTTTATCAGCAGGTGGTCCGGTTATTCATCCAACTTTAGATCTTTTTATCATAACTCCTATCTGTGCCCATACCCTTTACGCTCGATCAATTATCGTTCAACCGAACTCCTCGATACGGCTGATATTAGAATCAACCAAGGAAGGAACTATGGTTACTTTGGACGGACAGAGGGGTTTTACCCTGGATAAAGGAGATTATATTGAAGTTCGAAAGTCGAAACTTACCAATCATATGGTAAAGCTTATTCCCGAGAAACCCTTTTATTCATTGTTGAGAGACAAATTGTCCTGGGGGATGGATATTAGAAAACGGATTGATTAGGAATGCTCCGAGAACTGGTCATTAAAGACTTCGTCATTGTTGATTCTCAACACCTTGAATTAGAAGGTGGTCTGGTAGCGATTACCGGTGAAACAGGAACCGGTAAATCTTTGATAATTGATGCTATAAGTCTCCTTAAAGGAGGACGAGCGGTTGAAGGAATGATTCGTCGTGACCGAAAATCAGCCCTCATCGAAGGACTTTTTGACCTTTCTTCCGGTCCCGATTTAATTCAATGGCTGGAAGAAAATGAATTAACCGGTGAGGTTCCCGGGGAAGTGGTGTTGTCACGGGAGATTCATCGAGATGGGAGAAATCGAGCTCGTATTAACGGAAGATCGGTTCCAGTTGGATTGCTAAAAGAAGCAGCTGCTATGTTAATTGATATTTACGGTCAAAGAGAACATGAGCGATTCTTGGCGAATGAGAACCAGCTGAATATCTTAGATGATTTTTTGGATAAAACTGGGAAAAAAGAAAGAGAGTTATACCGACAAAAATATACCGCTTGGCTGCAAACCAAACATGAATTAGAGCAGTTGATGGCCGGTGACCTTTCCCGTTGGGGTGAGCTCAAGTTTGCTTTTCAAGAGTTTGAAGAGATGGGTTTATCTCCTGAAAAGATGAATGAAATTGAAGAAGAGTTTCGTTTATTGGCTAATATGCAATATTATTGTTCGGCGTTAGATGCTTTCTTTATTTTAATGGAAGGAAATGAGAGTGGGGAAGGAATAACTACTCTTCTTTCCCGTTTGGCCTATGAAGTGGAAAAAATCCCTATCGAAGGGAAGTTTTTGGCTTTAAATGGTATTGCGGAGAACCTTCGGGGTATAGAAACTGAGCTACAAGAAATAGCTTTAGAAGTCGCTGCTTTAAGAAGTCAGTTAGACTATTCGACGGATAAAATTGTAAAAATAGAGAAATCATTGGCTGAAATAGAACACTTAAAAAGAAAATATCGCTGCCGAACAACCAGTGAATTAATTGATTACCGGAAAAGTATTGAAGAGAAACTGTTGGAAGTTGAACGTCAAATTGAGAAAAAAAAGCAATTGGAGGAACAGCTGGAAAAATACCAACGAGAATTACTTGATAGTGGAGAAAAGCTTTCTCAGTATCGACAAAAAGCAGCCAAGATAATGAAAAACCGATTAGAAGAAGAATTAAAACAATTGGCTTTTACCAAAGTTAAGTTTGAAGTCAGTTTTGATATGGTTCCGGTTGAGCAGAAAAGATTTTGGGCAACAGGTTTGGATAGTATCAGTTTTATGATTTCATTAAACCCCGGGCAGCCTTTAGGACCAGTTATGGAAGTCACTTCGGGTGGAGAGTTGTCACGTTTAGTATTAGGTATAAAATCAATAGCTTTGGAAATGAAAAATCTTCCGGTTATGATTTTTGATGAAATCGACCAGGGAGTAGGAGGGAAAACCGCTTTTTGGATCGGTGAGAAATTAAGGGTGATTGCTTCCGGTCGTCAAATAGTTTGTGTTACCCATCTTCCCCAAATCGCTTGTTTTGCCGATCAACACTTGAGAGTCGATAAGCATACTGACGGTCAAGATACGTGGGCAGAAATAAGCGACCTTCAAGGTCGGGAAAAGCGTTTGCAAGAATTAGCCCGTATGATGGGAGGAGAAAAATCGACAGTACCAGCTCTACAATTTGCCGAAACCTTAATGGAAAGAGCCGGAAAGTAAGACTCGGTGCAATTAACTGAGAAAATCTGCTGATTGACAGGAGAGTAGATGGTATTGAATAAAGTCTTAATTAATCAGGAATTTTGTAAAGGTTGTGGATATTGTGTTCAGATCTGTCCTAAAAAAGTGTTGGTTTTATCAGAAGGTTTCAATTCACATGGGTACTATCCGGCAATGGTGAATGATGGTGATCATTGCATTGGATGTGGTTTTTGTGCACAAGTGTGTCCAGAAGTGGCAATTTCAGTCTATCGGGAGAATGAAAAATGAAAAAAATTTTAATGAAGGGAAACGATGCGGTCGCTGAAGCAGCAATCCAAGCGGGATGCGATCTGTATTTTGGTTATCCGATTACTCCACAAACCGAAATCAGTGAATACCTGTCGCTGAGGATGCCTGAAGAGGGGAAGATTTTTTTCCAAGCTGAAAGCGAAATTGCCTCAATATATATGGTTTATGGAGCAGCGGCGGCTGGAAAAAGAGTGATGACTTCCTCGTCTGGACCGGGAATTAGCCTCAAGCAGGAAGGAATTTCTTATTTGGCTTCGGCTGAATTACCAGCAGTGATCGTTAACATGAGCCGAGGAGGGCCGGGTTTGGGAAACATACAACCTTCTCAGAGTGATTATTTTCAGGCGGTAAAGGGAGGAGGGCATGGGGATTATAAGGTTATTGTTTTAGGTCCTGCATCTGTTCAAGAATTAGTTGATCTGACCTACTTGGCATTCTATCTTGCCGATAAATACCGAAATCCAGTTGTTATTTTGGGAGACGGAATGTTAGGTCAGATGATGGAACCAGTAGTTTTTAAAAAACCCGATTTTCCTCCATTACCAGTAAAAGACTGGGCAACCACTGGTAAAGACGGTAGAGAGCGTCATTATGTCCTATGTTTTGACCTGGATCCAAGAGGCTTGGAACAGTTCAACAACAAAATATTTAAAAAATATCAAAAAATTGAGCAAGAAGAAATTCGCTACGAAGTATTTGGAGAAGATATGCCGGAGATGCTTTTGGTTGGGTATGGAACCATCGCTCGGATTCTCAAGAGTGTTGTCAGGGAAGCTAAAAATATAGGGATTCGTTTAGCACTTCTCCGACCGATTACTCTCTATCCCTTTCCGTCAGCCATTATGCAGGAATTAGCCCAACAAGCTGGACGAGTTTTAGATGTGGAAATGAATATGGGACAGATGGTAGAAGATGTTAAATTGGCAGTAAATGGTGCTGTTCCGGTTTATTTCTATGGACGGAGTGGTGGCATGATTCCATCGGTTGAAGATACCCTAAAAAGAGTTCGTGATATTTTAGGGAAATAAGGAGAATAGCCATGCAGACTGTATTTGAGAGACCAAAGACTTTAATTAATCAACCTTTCCGTTATTGTCCTGGTTGTAATCATGGTTTGGCTCAGCGATTAATTGCCGAAGTTATCGATGAACTGGATATTGCTGATAAAACCATTGGTGTTGGACCGGTAGGCTGTTCGGTATATATCTATGAATGTTTGGATATTGATTTTGTTATGGGTGCTCATGGCCGAGCTCCGGCTACTGCTACCGGTATAAAACGAGCACTTCCCGACCGGATGGTTTTTTCTTATCAAGGTGATGGTGATATTGCCGCTATCGGCACTGCAGAAATTGTGCATTGTGCAGTAAGGGGGGAATGCATTTCGGCTTTTTTTATTAACAATGCTACTTTTGGGATGACGGGGGGACAGATGGCGCCCACTACTATTCTTAATCAACGGACGACAACCTCGCCTCGGGGAAGAAAGCAAGATGAAGCAGGATTTCCTTTTAAGCTGGGAGAAATGTTGGCAGTAGCCGAAGGATCGGCCTATATCGCTCGAGTTGCCCTAACCAAGCCTCAGCTGATAAAAAAAGCGAAACAAGCAATCAAACGAGCTTTTTTAACCCAACAAGCTGGTTTAGGTTTTTCTCTGGTGGAGATTTTATCACCCTGTCCTACCAATTGGGCAATGCCTCCATTAGAAGCCGTCCAATGGTTGGAAAAGAATATTATTCCAGTCTTTCCCCTTGGTGAAATTAAAGTCAAGGAGGGAGTCCCCGATGCACGTTGAAACCGTTGTAGCAGGATTTGGTGGTCAGGGAATTTTATTCTTGGGGAGAGTATTGGCCACAGCCGGTATGATTGAAGGATTTCATGTTAGTTGGTATCCCTCCTACGGGCCTGAGATGAGAGGCGGGACCGCTAATTGTGTTGTCATCATTTCCGACCAGGAAATAGGATCAACCATCTCCGATCATCCCCAGGTTTGTATTGTGATGAATGAACCATCTATGCGGCGTTATGCCCCAACTATAAGACCAGGTGGGTTATTGGTTGTTAATTCTTCTTTAATAACCCAAAAATACCAAGATCCGAATATTCAAATCTTGGAAATTCCCGGAAATGATATTGCCGGTAGTGAAGTTGGTGATCCTCGAACTTTAAATATGGTTATTCTTGGCGCTTTGATCGGTTATCATTCAACGGTCAAAGAAGAGTCGATCCGGCAGGCTTTGGAAGAAATATTACAAGGAAAGAAAAGCCAGTTAATCGATATCAATATGAAGGCTTTCTCTGCAGGAAAGAATTCGATATCCAAGAAAATTTCTGAATAGAATCCCGTAGCACTTGATAGTACCAGATGAGGATGATAATAAAGATTCGACATGCCATGGCAGGTCGCTACATTAGTTAAAGAATGGGCGTGATAAAGACCGAGGAGGAGAAAAAGTAATTAAAGAAAAAAAGAAAAAATCAAAAGATGAAGTCCTCACGCCCTCACAAAACGAGGGCTCAGGATGACATTTTTTTTAAATTCTTTTGTAGGGGCTTAATTTATCATGACCGTGGGTTTTCGGGATAGCTACAATGGTGATGAGTAAGAGACTTTTTAAGGGGTTTTGAAAATTCTTAAAAAGAAAAATTCCCTGGAAGGGGGGATTATCCATGTTAGTGAGAGACCGTATGAGCAAAGATGTTGTCCTTATTACCAGTACTACTACCATTTTAGAAGCAGAGAAATTAATGAAAGAAAATGAAATTCGGAGACTTCCGGTTGTTGATCGGGACAAATTGATCGGGATTGTTACTTATAACGACTTATTAGAAGCCGAACCATCTAAAGCGACCACCTTGAGTCGTTTTGAGTTGACTTATCTTCTTAGTAAAATGAATGTAGCTGAAATAATGGAAAAAAATGTAATCACCATAAAACCCGATATTCCAATCGAAGAAGCCGCTTTAATCATGAAGAAGAACAAAGTCGGTGGCCTTCCGGTAGTCGAGGAAACTCGTGTGGTGGGAATGATAACTGAATCGGATATTTTTGATGTCTTAGTTGAAACTCTGGGAGTAGAGTTAGGTGGAACCCGAATAACTCTTGAACTTCCCGAAAAACCAGGTGAATTGCATCGGGTTACAGGCATTGTTTCTCAATTTATGGTTAATATATTGAGTTTGGCCACTTTTTATATAAATGAAAGACCAGACTTACGTTATGTTGTAATACGGGTTGCAACTCGCGATTACGAACCAATTATTGAAGCTTTTAAAGCCGATGGTATTACCGTGAAACATGTCTGGGTTTCCCCAGTAGATGAAGAGGTGTAAGGGTGTTTTTTCCTTATGATGAAAAAAAACTACCAAAACTTGTTATTCCTGAAATAAAGAGCAGCGAAATACTCTGTGAAACTCGTTTATTTCAGCTAAAAAGAAATACCTATGTTGATGATTTAGAGCGGATTTTCATTACTCATCCAGGAGCAGTGACAATTATTGCAACTACTCCGGAAAATCAAATTATTTTAATACGGCAATTCCGAGCACCGGCTGGGCAGTGGCTTTGGGAGATTCCAGCTGGAACCTTGGAACCAGATGAGGATCCATTGGATTGTGCAATTCGAGAATTGGAGGAGGAAACTGGTTTTACCAGTAAACATTGGAAATACCTTTTTCCAGTATTTCTCGCACCAGGATATAGTACGGAATTAATTCATTTTTTCTGGGCTTCTCGGGCGTACCCAGTTGAAAAAGCTCGAAAGGGGGATGATGACGAGGAAATTTATTATTTAAAAGTAACACCAGAAAAAGCTCAGAATATGATGGCCAAAGGAGCAATACGAGATGCCAAGACTATGATTGCCTTGCAATATTGGCTGGGAGGATTAACTTGAGAATATTTATTGCTCTTCTTGACGGTCTGGGAATGGGTGAACTTCCTGATGCTGCTGAATATGGAGATGAGGGTAGCCATACTTTAGCCAATCTTTCTCGAAAGGTTGGTGGTTTGTCTTGCCCAACTTTGGAAAGATTAGGATTAGGAAAAATCGAACCAATACTGGGAATTGTTGCAGTAAATAAAGCCGAGGGTTGGTATGGAAAGATGATAGAAAAATCAGTAGGGAAAGATACGACTACCGGCCATTGGGAGATGATGGGAGTCATTACCGAGCGGCCTTTTCCGGTTTATCCGCATGGTTTCCCCAAAGAGATTATCAATGAGATCGAAAGAGTTACCGGTTTTCAGGTTTTGGGGAACAAACCGGCATCCGGAACCACCATTATTGAGGAATACGGCGCAGAACATATCCGTACCGGTTTTCCAATTTTATATACTTCGGCCGATAGTGTGTTGCAAATCGCTGCTCATGAAGAAATCATCTCGATAAAAGACCTGTATCGTCTTTGTGAAATGGTTCGGGGAATTATGAAGGGCGATCATGCTGTTGCCCGTATTATCGCTCGTCCCTTTGTTGGTCAACCAGGTAACTTTCAACGGACCTCAAGGCGGAAAGATTTTTCACTGTCCCCTCCTTACCCTACAGTATTAGATGTTCTTTTAGAGAAGGGAATTCAAGTTGCCGGAGTTGGAAAAATTGGTGATGTTTTTACTGGGCGAGGAATCAGTGAAAATTTTAAGACCACCAGTAACTCCGATACCTTTCGGGTATTTTTTGAATTACTCGATGATGAGCGGTTTGGTTTGATTTGGGCCAACTTCAATGATTTTGATACCCTCTATGGTCATCGTAATGACACCATTGGTTTTCAGAAAGCTCTTGAATCCTGGGATGCTCAATTAAAAGAATTTCTCCCTCGATTACGTTTTAATGACCTATTAATCATTACCAGCGACCATGGGTGTGATCCAACCACGCCTAGCACTGATCATTCCCGCGAGCATGCACTTCTTATCTGTGCCTCTCCCCAATTATTAATGGGGGATTCTTTGGGTATCCGCAATTCTTTTGCTGATATTGGGGCGACAGTTGCCCAATTGTTTGGAATTCCTTGGTCGGGTCCGGGAACCAGTTTTTCCTTCATAATTGGTGATTAATCGGGAAGGAAGAAGGTTTAGATCCGATGACTTTCTATTTTAAGAGAGTAAATCATTTTCCGCCGGTCCTACATCCTATCCAGGAGTCTAATTAATAATGAATATTGTTATCAGCCATGAAGGTACTGATTTTGATGCCTTAGCCTCGATGTTTGCAGTTTCCAAACTTTATCCGGGAACCCGCATTATTATCGGTGGTAGTGTGAATCGAAATGTTCGGCGCTTTCTTACTCTTTATGGGACTTTTTTTAATTATTCAATAGAGAAAGAATTGGATTGGAAATCGGTTAAGAAAATTTGGATTGTGGACGCTTCTTCTCCTTCAAGGAGTGGAAAAGCCGAAGAGCTCATTCAGGCTGGGAGGGTAGCTTTTGCCATTTATGATCATCATCCCGAAACACCAGATGGATTAAAAGGGGAACAGGTGGTTGTTCAGCCAACCGGTGCCTGTACTACCATTTTGGTGGAGCTGATCAAAGAACAGACTCTTCCTCTTAATTCCTTGGAAGCGACTCTTTTAATTCTTGGAATATATGAAGATACCGGCTCATTAACCTTTCCAACCACAACCGCCCGTGACCTTCAAGCTGCTGCCTTTTTAGTCGAACATGGAGCAAAGTTGAGTGCCATACCTGATTATGTCAATATGCAACTTACTAATGAGCAACGGGATGTTTTAAAACTTATGGTGAACTCCCTAACCGTGGTTGAAGTAAATGGGATTCAGGTTCATTTTACTTCAGTTCAGGTTAAGGATTATGTCGATGGGGTATCTTTTTTGGTTCATAAATTAATGGATTTGGAAGAAATTAATGTCCTTTTTTCACTTTTTGATATGGAAAATAAGGTGTACGTTATTGCTCGTAGCCGGCTGGAAGAAATCGATGTAAGCATCATTACTACCGGCTTGAATGGTGGGGGACATAAAAGTGCAGCATCGGCTTCGATCAAGGGAAGTTCTTTGGAAGAAGTCAGAAAAAAAATCATCAATATGATGAAACGCTCATTCTCTTTTACTCGCGCTGTTGATATTATGTCAACACCAGTGAAAACTGTTCACCGTGAAAGCAGTATCAATGATGCTTATTTAACTTTAATTCGTTCGGGTTTTTCCGGATTGCCGGTGGTCGATGACGAGGGGATGTTGGTGGGAATTATTGCCCGGAGAGATATGGAAAAAGCCATCCACCATGGTCTACAAAATGCCCCGATCAAGAGTTTTATGTCACCTCAGATCATTGGAGTCTCGCCCCGTGACTCGATATATACTTTACGAAATTTAATGGTAGAAAATGATATAGGACGAGTACCGGTTATCAAAGCAGGAAAACCAATCGGGATAATTACCCGAAGCGATCTTTTGCGGGTGTTTCATCAGAAAGAAAATATTGTAGTCAATGAGTTGACCCGATTAAATGTTTCTGAGTCGGTATTTGCCCACTTTACTGCTGCTGATTTGGAACTGATCAACCTGATTAGTGGCTTTGCCCGCCGAGTTGGAGTAAGAACTTATTTAGTTGGAGGAGTGGTAAGGGATATAATTTTAGGTGTTCCTAATCATGACTTAGATTTGGTGGTAGAAGGAGATGCAATTGAATTTTCCCAGAATCTCAACCGGCTGCTTAATGGGAAGGTAGTTGCCTATCCACCCTTTGGCACATCGGTCGTTTTTATGAAAGATAAGAAACGAATCGATTTCGCCAGTGCTCGAAAAGAATTTTATCGTTTTCCAGGTGCAGCACCAGATGTGGAATATTCTGACTTAAAAAAAGATTTATTTCGAAGAGATTTTACTTTAAATGCAATGGCCATTAGTATTTATCCTGACAATTGGGGAGAGCTCTATGATTTTTTTGGTGGCTATCGAGATCTAAGAAGTAAGATTCTTCGAATTCTTCATCCATTAAGCTTTGTTGATGATCCCGCTCGATCCATACGAGCGGTCCGGTTCGAAAAAAAATATGGTTTTCATATCGAACCGTTTACCATGAGTCTCTTAAAACAAACTATTCGAAAAAATTTATTAGATAGTATTAAGCCCGATCGTCTTAAAGAAGAAATTCAGCTCATACTGGAACTACCTAATTATTATCGTTATTTAGAACGCCTTTACCAATTGGATATGATACCGTCGATTTTACCAGGTTGTATCTGGAAAAGGGAATATTCCGATCGGTTTATTGATGTTGAAAAAAGACTGCCAGAAGTAAAAACCATTTTAGGAATTGATAGGTTTCTTTATCAACTGACTCCTCTATTCGATGATTTTGACATCAAGCAAATTTCATTATTGCAAAAGCGTTTAGCATTATCTCGTCACTTCACTCATAAAGTAGTGAGTTATCACTCCAAAAAAAGTGAATTTAGGTGGGCTATCGAAGAAAAAGATATTCGTCCCTCAGAGGTTTATCTTCGCTGTCGATCGATACCCCTTGAGTTTTTATATTATTTGCTCAGTTTTTATCCAGAGAATAGCTTGGCAAGTCAGCGATTAAAACGGTATCTTAAAGAGTGGATAACCATTAAAACCATTTTAAAAGGCTCAGATTTGCAAGAAATGGGCATTAAAGCTGGTCCTCACTATGCTACAATGCTGGATGAGCTAAAATTGGCAAAAATTGATGGACACGCAATGAACCGTTTAGAAGAAGAACAATTGATTAGGCAATATTGGGAAAGGGTGAAAAAACGTGGGGAACAAAGATAGGATTTTTAGTGGAATGAGACCAACCGGTAAAATGCATATCGGTCATTATCTGGGAGCATTAAAAAATTGGTTGCAGCTCCAAAAAGAATATGACTGTATTTTTGGTATTGTCGATTGGCATGCTTTGACCACCTCTTTTGAACATACTGAGGATATAGAGCGAAATATCATTGATATGGCTATTGATTGGTTTAGTGTGGGTATTGATCCTGAAGTGTGTATTCCTATGATTCAATCGTTGGTTCCGGAACATGCCGAACTTCATCTTCTTCTTTCCATGGTCACTCCCTTGGGGTGGCTGGAGCGAAATCCGGTTTTAAAGCAGCAACTTCAAGACATGGGTTTGAAAGAAGCAGTTGGTTATGGGCATCTTGGCTATCCGGTTTTAATGGCTGCTGACATCATTATTTATCAAGGGGTTAAGGTGCCGGTTGGAGAAGATCAAGTTCCTCATATTGAGATTGCCCGAGAAATGGTACGCCGTTTTCATTATCTCTATCAACAAGAAGTGTTCAAGGAACCACAGCCGCTTCTTACTGAAACTCCACGAATCTTGGGAATTGATGGGAAAAAGATGAGTAAGAGTTTAAATAATGCTATTGGTCTATCTGATACCAAAGAAGAATTACGAACCAAAGTTCTTTCAATGTTTACCGATCCAGAGAAAATTCGAAAACGTGATCCAGGACATCCGGAAAGATGTAATGTCTTTTCTTTTCAGAATATTGTTGGGAATCCTCGAATCGAACAGATTGAAAAAGACTGCCGAACAGGAGATCTGGGGTGTGTTGATTGCAAAAAAGAACTATTGGGATTGATGGTTGATTATCTGGAAAAGATTTCTCCTTTCCGTGGACGCTATCAGGGGAAAGAACAATTAGTCAAAGATATTTTAGTGGAAGGGAGTCGGAAAGCTCAGACTCTTGCTCGTGAAACAATGAAAAAAGTTCGAGAAGCGATGAATATTGATTACCAAATACCTCGATAGATTATGGATACTGACTGGAAAGATCGGATAGAAAAAGCCAACGCTCTTTGGGAGAGGGTAAATCTGCTCCAAGAAGAGATTGAATTAATTGAAAAACAGTTGAACGAAATTCTCCAGATCGAAGAAGAAGAAATCCTGGAGGAAGATAGTCAATCTATTGAGAAAAAGATCTTTGAATTGTTTTCTCAGGTTCTTGCCGAGCTAAAGCAACAGGAAGAAAATATTTTAAAAGTACCTCCCGAGCGTTGGAAAAAAATTCAAACTCGAGAAGTTCTTGATCTGGAAAAGATGTCATTGGACAGCTTATTGGGCCTATATCGTAAGTTTTTGAATGCTGAAACAAATCAGCCACGAATTGAAATAGATGATCACTTTGAAAATCTGATTGAAGAGCAGCGAGATTACATTAATGGTTTTTTTGACCTACATACCGGCCAATGGTTCAGAATGGACGCTCTGTTTCAGAATAGGCAGGAGCTTCGAATAGTTATTGCAACTTTTTTGGTATTGCTGGATATGGTTTTTCGAGACCTCCTTAAAATGAAAGAAGAAGATGGATTGGTGTACCTAATAAAAAATGAGTAATGATATTTTGTTAAAAGGATTAATCGAAGCTTTTCTATTTTCCTCTCCTCAGCCGGTTTCGATTGAGGAGTTAATGAGAGTAACTCAAGCCGACCGAGACCTGGTTGAAAAAGAACTATTTAATTTATTGGAGGACTACCGGTTACGGCAGAGTGCTATATTTTTACGCCGAGTAGCTGGGCAATGGCAAATGGCGGTTCGGCCAGAGTATGGAAGCCATTTAAAGGAATATGCCCAGGTTACAGTTAAAAAAGGGATATCCCGTGCTGCCTTGGAGGTTCTGGCTATTGTTTCCCTTGAACAACCAGTGACTAAAATTCAAATCGACATCAAGCGGGGGGTTGATTCCGGGGCTGCTATAAGTGTTCTATTAGAAAGAGGTTTAATTGCCATTGCTGGTCAGGTCGATCGACCAGGAAAACCTTTTCTTTACCAACTCACCGAGAAATTTTTTGAAGTATTTGGTTTAGAAGACCAGGAAGCCTTGCAACGAATTCAGCAAATTATTGCCAGTCAGGAAGTAGCCAATGAGGTTGAATAAATATTTAGCTCAGGCCGGAATTGGTTCTCGGCGAGCCTGTGATCGCTATATTCAAGAGGGAAGGGTAGCCGTCAACGGCGGAATACAAATCCAACCAGCCTATCAAGTCGAGCCAACTGATGTGGTAACCTTTGATGGATCGCCAGTTCAACCGGAGGATCGTCTGATTTATCTTCAATTGTACAAACCTCGAGGTACATTGACAACGGTCCGAGACCCACGGGGAAGGGAAACGGTTATGAAATGGATTACTGATATCAAGGAAAGAATATTTCCGGTTGGTCGTTTGGATTATGATAGTGAGGGCTTGCTTCTTTTTACCAATGATGGACGAATTACTAATATTTTAACCCATCCCCGCTATGAAGTGTTGAAAACCTACCGAGTTTATGTTTCAGGCCAGGTGAATTGCCGGGAACTAGAAGTACTTGCCGATGGGATTGTAAAGAACGGAAGGCACTATCAAGCTCATTCAACAAAGCTCATTGAACATCAGAAGGGATTTACGATTGCTGAAGTCGTTTTAAATGAAGGAAAAAAGCACGAAATACGGATTCTTTTTGAAGGTATTGGTCATCCAGTTTTGCGTTTAATACGGACCAAAATGGGACCGATAACCCTGGATGAGAATTTATTGCCCGGAGAATGGCGTTATCTCTTGAAGGATGAGATTAAACTTCTTTTTGAGAGAGGTGGTGTTTCGACCGATGTCAACCAATAGAGGATTCATTCAAGTATATTATGGGGATGGAAAAGGGAAAACCACTGCAGCTCTTGGCCTGGCGGTCAGGGCTACTGGTCAGGGCTTAAAAGTTCTTTTTCTCCAATTTTTTAAAAAGAACCTAGCCGGTGAGCTCATTTCGCTCCAATACCTACCGGGAATAACTTTATATCAATTTGGATCGGGGAAATTTATTTTAAATAGGCAGTGGCAGGAAGAGGATTATCAAGAATTCTTGATGGGTTGGGAAATGGCCAAAAGAGCCTTACACACCGAGGATTATGATTTATTAATAATGGACGAATTTCTTTACGCTTTTACCTACCAAATGCTCAGTTGGGATGATTTTTTAAAAGAATTGAATACTCGAAAACAGAAGATCGAGGTTATAATAACCGGCAGGAAGGCAATACCCCAGCTCCTTGATTATGCTGATTTGGTTACCAACATGATTCTGATTAAACATCCCTATCAACAAGGAATACCGGCTCGAAAGGGGATTGAATATTAATGGAATACCAGAAAAATCCTATGCGAGGGATTAGGGGAGCTATTACAGTTGATAGAGATAGTTCGGATGAAATTGCTCAGGCCACCTTGCTTTTGTTTGAAACCATGATGAAAAAAAACCATTTAGAGCCCGATGATATTACGGCGGTTTTCATAACCGTCACTCATGATTTAAAATCGGCTTTTCCCGCCCGTGCAATTCGACAAATTGAAGAATATCGTTTTCTTCCCTTGATGTGTGCGCAAGAGATTCCCATAGAGGGTACTATTAAGCGTTGTATTCGTTTGATGATGATCGCTTTCTGTCCCAATGTCAGTCATGAAGCCATTCGACATGTTTATATGCGAGAGGCTCAAAACCTTCGGAGGGATTTAAAGGGAGAAAATAATGGGTAAGATACGAATTATTCCAGTTTCAGTCAAATTGAGCGGAGATATCTTTTGCCCTCCAGATAAATCATTTAGTCACCGAGCAGCGATGATTGGGGCCTTATCTTCAGGAGAGACTATCATTCAGAATTTTTCCTTTTGCCAAGATACCTGGTCAACGTTACATTGTTTGGAACTTTTAGGTGTGAAAGTGCAAGCCCTTCCTAACCAGGGCATGGTTAGGATAAGCAGTTCTGGAAAAGAAAGTTTGTCTGAGCCATCGGATGTCCTTGATGTGGGAAATTCAGGAACAACCTTGCGGTTGATTACCGGTATTATCGCTGGAATTCAAGGGTTATCAATTTTAACTGGAGATCAGAGTATACGCCGGCGCCCCATGAAACGCATTATTGATCCATTAAGAAAAACTGGCGCGGTTATTGGTGGTCGAGACCGAGATCAATATGCACCTCTCTATATCATCGGCAAAAAACCATTACAAGCTTTTCATCATACTCTCGAAATTCCCAGTGCTCAGGTTAAATCTTGTTTGCTTTTTGCTGCATTATGGGGAGATAATCCTTCCTTTATAAAAGAACCAATCCTTTCGCGAAATCATACTGAAAATATGCTCCAAGCGGTGGGAGGAGATATTCGAAAACAAAACGAAGTGATTCAAGTTTACCCGGGAAAAGAATTCGTTGCCCGACCTTTTCATTTACCTGGAGATATATCTTCAGCTGCTTTTTTAATTGCTGTTACCCTTTTAATTTCAGGGTCTCATCTTATTATTCGAAACTTGGGCTTGAACCCAACCCGAACTGGTATGCTTGATTGTTTGCAAAAAACAGGAGCCAAAATCAATCCATTTGATGTCAGGGAAGAGTGGGGGGAACGACAGGGTCATATTGCCATAGAACACTCAGTTTTAAATAGCTTTGAGATTGGTCAGGAAGAGATTCCATCGCTAATCGACGAGATTCCCATATTATCAGTACTTGCGACCCAAGCTCATGGTCGTTCGATAATCAGGGGAGCTGGTGAATTGCGAGTAAAGGAAAGCGATCGTTTGCATACTATCAGTAAAAATTTAATCGATTTGGGAGCACAGATTGATGAAACCGAAGACGGATTGATTATTTCCGGTCCAGTTCGATTGAAAGGTGGCAAGGTAAAAAGTTATGGTGATCACCGAATAGCCATGAGTATGGTGATAGCTGGTTTGATTGCTGATGCTCCAGTGGAAATAGAAGATATCGAATGTATATCGATTAGTTACCCGAATTTCTTCCAAGATCTTCAAAAAATTGGATATGGGGGCTTTCAGTTTTTAACCGACACTTCATTTAATAATGCTTATAATCGGGAGGAAGCATGAAAAGGCTGATTGCTATTGATGGACCTGCCGGAGCGGGGAAAAGTACGGTAGCTCGTTTGTTAGCCAAAAAATTATCCTATTTATATATAGATACTGGTGCCATGTATCGAGCGATTACCTATTTTTTAATAAAACAAGGTATAAATTATGAAGACCCAAAGGCCCTAAACCAAGCATTAAATAAAATGGATCTCCATTTTCAAGTTATTGATGGAATTTCGGTCATTTTTCTCAATGGAAAGCGATGCGATGAAGAAATCCGTCAAACTGATGTAAATCAGCATGTTTCTCCAGTAGCAAAAATAGTTGCTGTACGTCATTTTTTAAAGAAAAAACAAAGGGATTTAGCTCAATCGACTTTTTCAGTTACTGAGGGACGAGATATTGGAACGGTGGTTCTTCCCGATGCTGATTTAAAAATATTTCTAATGGCTCGACCAGAAATTCGAGCCCAGCGACGATGGAAAGAATTAAAAGAAAAAGGGATTGATATCTCTTATGAGAAAGTCCTTGAGAATGTCATACAACGAGATACTATCGATTCGACTCGAAGTGAAGCTCCTCTGCGACCGGCTGATGATGCCATGATGGTTGATACTTCTGATATGAGTATTGAAGAGGTGGTGAACTTTCTCTACCAAAAAGCGGTAGAGAATGAATGATATGAAAATTCTTGTAGCTAAGCATATTGGTTTTTGTCCGGGAGTAAAAAGGGCATATACCATGGCAATACAAGCTTTTGATATAAATTACCAACCGGTTTATCTTCTCGGAGAATTAGTTCATAACCATCAAGCAGTAAAGATGTTAATCGAAAGGGGAGCTCGATTAGAAGATGAGGTGGAACAGATACCTGATAAGGTAACTGTGGTTACCCGTTCCCACGGTTTGGAGCGTAAAACCCGGGAAAAGCTTCTGGAAAAAGGAGTTACCATAATTGATACCACCTGTCCTCGAGTTCGAAAGGTACAGTCATTAGCCAGTGAATTAGAAAAGAAGGGATATACCATGATTATTCTCGGAGATCCCAACCACGCCGAAATTAAAGCCTTAATCAGTGAGCTAAACACCAAACCTTTGGTATTAGGTAAGGATTCAACCGATTGGGAAAATAAACTCAATACTTTACCAGAAAATCAACCCTTGGCGGTTATCGAGCAAACTACCTTTCCTCAGCAACAGTACCTGGATTTTTGTCGATTACTGGAAGAAAAAAATTTAACCGATCGGTGTCTGATTTATAATACTCTCTGTCTAGAAACCGAATATCGGCAAAATGAATTAAGATCTCATCTCCAAACTGGGAAAATAGATGTGGTTATAATTTTAGGAGGGAAACATAGTTCCAATACTCGCGGTCTTTATTTGATAGCGAATGAACAAGCTCCACGAACCATTTGGATCGAGGATCCTAACGAAGTGGAAAAGACCTGGTTCCAACCGAACCAAACTATATTAATTGTCAGTGGGGCTTCAACTCCCGATTGTGCAGTAAAAGAGTTGATGAAAAAATTGAATAAGGGAAAAGTCTATGAATAAAGAAGCACCATTAGTTGTTATTGTAGGAAAGACCAACGTTGGCAAGTCAACCCTTTTCAACCGTCTCTCGGGACGAAGGATTACCATTGTTGACTCAACTCCAGGTGTAACCAGAGATCTTATTGAAAATATCATTGAGATCGATGGAGTTCTGGTTCGATTGGTCGATACTGCTGGTATTGAATTAACGGTATCACCAGATGATCCTCTGCAAACCGAAGCAGAAAAAAGAGTGTGGGAAGTCATCAATAAAGCTGACTACATTTTGTTGATTCTTGATGGAAAGGAAGGAATGACCAGCGTTGACCATGAGTTAATAAGTCGTTTGCGCCGAGTGAAGGATACTATTATTCCGATCGTGAATAAAAGGGAAGGGATGACCCATTTAGGATTACTATCGGATTTCTATGCATTAGGGTTTGATGATGTCGTGCAGATATCGGCAGTACATGGGGACGGGATTCCTCAATTAAAATCCATCCTTTTTAACCGATTGAAAAGTGATACTGAGTCGGAAGATGCTCAAGTTGTCGAGCATCATGATTTTCGTATTGCCATTGTTGGTAAACCCAATGTCGGAAAATCAACCTTGTTTAATATGTTGTTGGAAAGCGACCGATCTATAGTGAGTACCATTCCAGGAACAACTCGAGATCCACTGGAATCATCGCTGGTTAGCGGAGGGTACGGACGGTATCAATTGGTGGATACTGCCGGATTGGCTCGCAAATCCCGTATCAAGGAAGATATCGCCTTTTATGCCACAGTACGGACTATGGAAAAAATTGCTGAAACCAATCTTTGTGTGTTGGTCCTTGATGTTCAAGAAGGGATTAGCCAGCAGGATAGGCACATTGCCAATCAAATTTATCAGCAAAAAAAGTGCTGTCTTATTTTCCTGAATAAGATGGATATAATTCCAGAGCGATTGACTCGAAAAAAAATTGAGGAAACCAAAAAGTGGATTTGGAATGAATTAAATTTTCTCGATTATGCTACGGTTTTGATTGGGTCGGCAACCGACCGAAAACTGAAGCCTCATTTTTTAGCTCAATTTGCAACCATTGCGAGCCGCTATTATCAACGGCTTAAAACCAGCTTTATCAATCGAGAGATTAAGGAAAAAATTAACGATTTAAATATCAGTATGGGAAAAGGAAGGCTTCTCCGTGTCTATTATGGATATCAAGAGCTCACTGCTCCTCCTCGTTTTTCGTTTTTAACTAATTTTAAAGGAAACGATCGAGAGCTGGAGAGAAGTATTCATAGTATTGAAAAAATCATTCGTCAGGAAGGTGATTGGGAAGGTGTACCCCTCACCATCGAGCTTAAAAATAAATAATGAATTAATTAACGAGTTTCATGAATATCTGGAGTTCGAGCGCCATTACTCAGAACATACTATTGAAAATTATCTTCGAGTGGTGAATCAATTTAATAGTTATTTAATGAAAACCAATAAAAGAAGTCTAGTCGAGGTTGGTACTTCAGACGTAGCCGGATTTATGGCTTTCCTAAAAACTATTTCCCATTTGATGAGAGTTTCTCAGCTGAACCGATTGTCGGCTTTGAAAACCTTTTATCGATATTTACGAAAAAGAGGAAAAATTCAAAAAAATCCTTGCGATGGTATCGGAGGGCTCAGGGAAGAAAAAAGTCTTCCCACCTTTTTTTCTCAACAGGAAATCAATCGATTTTTGACTTATTTGGAAGATCGTTTTCAAAAAAAACCAAATTTTCTTCAGGCTCGCAATCGAGCACTTTTTGAAATTCTGTATTCATCTGGTTTGCGAGTTGGAGAAGTAGTTCGGCTTAAAACCATCGATTTGAATTTTCGGCAGAAAATCGTTAAGGTGCGGGGGAAAGGTGGAAAAGAAAGAATCGTCCCCTTTAACGATAAAGCTCTTCAGGCAGTCGAAGATTATCTGGCTTTTCGTCGACCGAAAGGACCAGTTAAGGAACTTTTTTTAAATTATCTCCAACAACCATTAACGACTCGTGGTGTACGGGTTATTTTAAATAAAATCTTAGCAGAGATTGGGATGGTAAAAAAAGCCTCTCCTCATACTTTTCGTCATAGTTTTGCCAGTCATTTTCTTTCAGGAGGGGCTGAGATGAGGATTGTTCAGGAGGCACTGGGACACTCCAGTCTTTCTACCACCCAAATTTACACCCATTTAAATTGGGACAATATGAAAAAAGTTTATGAAAATACTCACCCCCGATCCCATAAAAAGGAGGATTAAATGAAGATCATATCAACAACAGTTCTTGGCGTTTTACGAAATGGAAAAGCAGCAATGGCTTGTGACGGACAGGTAACCATGAATGAATCAGTATTAAAAAGAGGAGCTAAAAAAATACGGACCTTATATCAAGGGAATGTTTTAGCCGGTTTTGCAGGAGCTGGTGCAGATTGTCTCACCTTGCTGGATCGTTTTGAAGAGAAATTGAATTCTTATAGTGGAAATCTGTCTCGGGCAGCCATTGAGTTGGCTAAAATGTGGAGGACTGATAAAGTTCTCAGGCATCTTGAAGCTTTATTGCTGGCTATGGATTTAGAACATGTATTGATTATTTCAGGAAAAGGAGACGTAATCGAACCTGACGAATCAATAGCAGCTATTGGCTCGGGAGGCAATTATGCTTTGTCTGCTGCCAAAGCATTATATCGAAATACTGATATGGATTCGGAGGCGATCGCTCGTCGATCCTTGGAAATTGCTGCAGAAATCTGTATTTATACCAACGATCACATTCATTTGGAAACTTTGGGGTAAACCAGGGGGTAAGATGCTTCTAAGAGAAAGGAAGAGATTGACATGGAACAGATTGATGATTTTTTAACCCCGGAAGAAATTGTCCGAGAATTAGATAAATATATTATTGGTCAGGAAGACGCTAAAAAATCGGTTGCGATTGCCCTTCGTAATCGGATGCGACGAAGGATGCTTCCTCAAGAAATAGCTGAGGAGATTACTCCAAAAAATATCATCATGATCGGTCCAACCGGAGTTGGTAAAACTGAGATTGCCCGTCGGATTGCGAAACTGACCGGTGCGCCTTTTATGAAGGTAGAGGCAACTAAATTCACTGAAGTTGGTTATGTGGGAAGAGATGTTGAATCAATTATTCGTGATCTGGCTGAGTTATCACTGCGAATGGTAAAAAGTGAAAAAATAAGCGCTCAAGAAGGAAAAACCAGATGGGTTGTGGAAGAACGCTTGTTGGATCTTCTTTTTAATAAAAGAATTACACCAGAAGATTTTGACGAACCTTCTCCTTCTGGAACCAGTACTCGGGTTGATGTGGTATGGCCGACGCCATCTTCTTCAGCAGAACGGACACGAGAAAAAATTCGAGAAAAATTACACCAGGGTGAATTAGAAGACCGGGAAATCGAAATTGAGATTGAAGAGAGCTCAATGCCGGTAGAAGTGGTTAATGTTGGTGGGCTAGATAATATGGGTATTGACTTTTCTGGTCTTTTTGGAGGCATTTTTCCTGCCCGTAAGAAGAAGAAACGGGTTAAAGTCAAAGATGCTCGGGAAATTCTTTTTAATCAAGAAGCTCAGAAGTTATTGGATATGGATGATATTAAAAGTGAAGCCATCCGACGAGTAGAGGAAAGTGGAATTGTATTTATCGATGAGATTGACAAAATCGCCTCACCAGGGGGGAGGGACACCCATGGTCCTGATGTTTCCCGAGGGGGAGTTCAACGTGACCTATTACCGATCGTAGAAGGCTCAACAGTGGTTACCAAACATGGGCCGGTTCGTACCAATCATATTCTTTTTATTGCTGCCGGAGCCTTTTCCCATACTAAACCATCAGATTTACTTCCTGAATTACAAGGTCGGTTTCCCATACGAGTTGAACTTTCAGCGCTTAGCGAGGAAGACCTTTATCGAATCGTTGTTGAGCCTTACAATTCTTTGGTGAAGCAATATACAGCAATGTTATCAACCGAAGAGGTTGAATTACAGTTTACCGATGACGGGCTAAGAGAAATTGCGCATATATCCTCAATTCTAAATCAAAAAATGGAGAATATCGGTGCGCGTCGCTTGCACACGGTGGTAGAGAGAGTTCTCCAGGATATCTCTTTTAGAGCACCGAACTTAAAGCAAAAAGTGGTGGTTATTGATCGAGCTTATATTCAGGACCGATTGAAAAATGTTTTACAAGATGAAGATGTTACCCGTTATATTTTGTAATTTCCTTTATAGATAAATTGGATTTATGGTTGAAATATTTTTCCCTTTCATGATATACTGTGCCCGATTTATGCATAGCATAAGAATAAATTCTCATGCCGGACAAGAATTCCGGTGCTCTCCAAAAAGGAGATAAACCATCGGTTCGGCAGAGGAAAAACCGGAAGGAGAATTATTTATGATCGTTACTATGAAGCAGTTGTTGGAAGCTGGGGTTCATTTTGGTCATCAAACCCGCCGTTGGAATCCAAAAATGAAACCCTATATTTTTACCGAAAGAAATAATATCTATATTATTGATTTACAAAAAACCGTTGGCTTAGCTGAGAAGGCTTACTATTTCGTTCGTGATTTAGCGAAGGAGAGTGGAACGGTTCTTTTTGTCGGGACCAAGAAACAGGCGCAGGAAGCCATAGAGCAAGAAGCGAACCGTTGTGGGATGTATTATGTAAATCAGCGATGGCTGGGGGGTATGCTTACTAATTTTGTAACCATTCGGCAGAGCATAGATAAATTGGAACACATTGAGAAATTGGAAGAAAACGGTATCTTAAACCGACTTCCAAAAAAAGAAATTATGCAAATCTTAAAAACCAAGACTCGATTGGAAAAATACCTTACTGGAATCCGAAAGATGGCCAGGGTTCCCGATTGTGTGTTTGTTGTCGACCCCAGGAGAGAGCGAAACGCCGTTTTAGAAGCTCGTCGTATTGGGATTCCAATCGTTGGTATTGTAGATACCAATTGTGATCCTGATGAAGTCGATTTTGTGATACCAGGTAATGATGATGCCATACGAGCTATTCGTCTATTCTCATCCATCATAGCCGATGCCGTGATGGAGGGTAAACAGTATGCAACCGAGGGTCGTGAAGAAGTTACTACTGAAGGAGAAGCTGTCCCTGAAACCGAGGTGGCGGTTTCTGATGAAGTATCCACCGACAATGAAGAAGAACTTCCTCTTTCGATTTTAGAAGAGCTCAAAGATCCTGAACTGGAAGAAATTGAAAGTGACGATGAAAATCTCACCGAAGAAGCAAAGGAGGAACAACCATGAGCTATGATGCAAAAGTAGTTTATGAGCTTAGAAACCGAAGTGGTGCAGGAGTTATGGAATGTAAAAAAGCCTTAGAGGAAACCAAGGGAGATATAGAAAAAGCCTGTGAGCTTCTTCGTAAGAAGGGAATTGAAACAGCGGCCAAGAAGCAAAACCGGTCAACCGAACAGGGCCTCATTGGTTCCTACGTTCATACTGACGGAAAGATAGGAGTATTGGTAGAAGTCAATTGTGAAACTGATTTCGTAGCCCGTACCGAAGAATTTATCAGCTTTGTCAAAGAATTAACTCTTCAAATTGCAGCTCAAGCTCCTCGCTGGGTTGCGATTGAAGATGTGCCTGAAGATATTCGTAAGGAAGAAGAAAAGATTTATCAAGCTCAGCTCAGTGAAAGCGGTAAGCCTGAAGCGGTCCAAAAGAAAATTATTGAAGGGAAGTTGAATAAGTTTTATCAAGACAATTGTCTGCTCGAACAGGAATATATTCGAGATAATGATAAAAAAATTAAAGAATTATTAGTGGAAACTATTGCCAAAGTGGGCGAGAATATTGTTATTAAACGTTTCGTGCGTTTAAAACTTGGTGAAGAATAGTATGGTTGAAAAGGTAAAGCCGCTTTATCGACGGATTTTATTAAAATTATCCGGAGAAGCGCTGATGGGGTCACTCTCTTCGGGCATTGATAACCGAGTTTTAGAGTATTTTACCCAAGAGATTAAGCAAATCCACCGATTACAGGTAGAAATAGCTATAGTCGTTGGTGGTGGAAATATATTTCGAGGACGTACTGCCGGAGATCGGGGAATAAGCCGGGTGACCGCTGATAATATGGGGATGTTAGCGACGGTTATTAATGCGTTAGCTCTTCAAGATTTTCTTGAAAATGCTGATATCCCCACTCGAGTCCAAACAGCTATTGAAATGAGAGCGGTGGCCGAACCTTATATTCGAAGACGTGCCATCCGCCACTTGGAAAAAGGACGGGTGGTCATTATGGCAGCTGGAACGGGAAATCCATATTTTACAACCGATACTGCAGCTGCTCTCCGAGCCGCCGAGATCAAAGCCGATGCTGTTATTAAAGCAACTAAAGTTGATGGTGTATACGAATCAGATCCGGTAGCGAACCGGAATGCGGTCAAATATGAGACTATCAGTTACCTTGATGTACTGAATCTAGGACTGAAGGTTATGGATTCGACCGCAGTTTCTTTGTGCATGGATAATAATATTCCGATCATTGTTTTTAACTTTAACCAAACTGGCAATCTTTTACGAGTAATTATAGGTGATAAAATTGGAACTATTATTTCTCAGGAGGGAGGAAAATGGCCGAACAATTAAAGGATTTATTGAAAGATGTTGAGAAAAGAATGAAAGCGGCTATTACTGTTTTACGAGAAGAATTGTCCCGTGTGAAAACTGGACTNNGGACGAGCCACTCCGGCTCTCATTGAGAATGTGATTATTGATTACTATGGAAGTATGGTTGAATTAAAAACCATAGCATCGATCAATACACCCGATGCAAAGACCATTATTGTTCAACCCTGGGATAAAAATGCCCTCCAACCGATTGAAAAGGGTATTTGGAAATCCGATTTGGGTTTTAATCCAGTGGTTGATGCTAACATTATTCGAATCAATGTTCCTCCATTAACCGAAGAAAGGCGAAAGGAGATTGCCAAATTTACCAAGAAAACAGCCGAAGAAGCCAAGGTTGCAATCCGTAATTTAAGACGAGAAGCTAATGAAGGAATAAAAAAGTTGGAAAAAGATGGAGTAATATCTGAAGATGAAAGTAAAAAATCAGTTGCGGAAGCTCAGAAAATGACTGATGAATTTATCAATGAAATAGATGGAATATGGGAGAAAAAAGAGAAGGAAATCATGAGTATTTAGATTTTGGAATCCATCATGTTGCCATTATTATGGATGGGAATGGTCGTTGGGCACAAGCTCGAGGGAAACCGAGATTAGAAGGTCATCGGCAGGGAGTTGAGACCGTTCGGATGGTGGTTAAAGAAACCTGGGATGAGAAAATCCCTTTTCTCACCCTCTATTCTTTTTCTACCGAGAATTGGCGACGACCAATAAATGAAGTACAAGGACTGATGCAAATCTTTATCGAGGCAATAGATCGTTATGCTGATGAATTGCATCAGAATCAGGTAAAAGTTCGATTTATAGGGAAAAAAGAAGGTTTTCCTGGTCATTTAACTGAACGAATGGAGAACCTGGAGAAATTGACCGGACAAAATCAGGGTTTAACTTTGAATTTAGCTCTAAATTATGGAGGGAGGGACGAGATTATAAGAGCGTTTCAGAAATTTCTCCAAAGTTCATTGAATCAGGAAAGAGAAATTGGTGAAGATTCCTTTCGTCAATTTCTCGATACCGAGAATCAACCTGATCCCGATCTCTTAATCCGAACTGGTGGAGAAAAGCGCTTAAGTAATTACTTACTCTGGCAATTGGCTTATAGCGAGCTCTATTTTACCGAGATTCTATGGCCTGATTTTTCGTATCAAGACTATCATCAAGCACTTGCTGATTTTATCAGCCGAAAAAGAAGATTTGGGGGATTAGGCTAAGAGGTGACCAAATTTTCCCAGCCGACGGAATTTAAACTGAGGACCTTCAGTATTCTTTTAGCTTTGCCTCCTTTCTTATTCCTAATAGTATATCATGACCTAACCTTGATAGCGGTTTTTGCTGCTCTTTCGGTTTTCACTTTTCAAGAGTATATGCAGATGGTTCATTGTAAAATCCCCCATCGATTTACCAATGTGTTAATCACCATAGCTATGATTTTATTTTACCTTTCTTTTCTTTATCCTCATTCATTGATACCGATTGGTTGGTATATTTTCTTTATTCTTTTAGTTTGGTGGAGTTTTTACGATCGATCCAGAATAGTTGAACGGATTAGTTTTTTCTTTTTTGGAATTGTTTATTGTATCGGGCTTCCTTTTTTTTGGATAAAAACTGGTCTCGATTATGGTCGATGGATTCTGGTTGGTTTTGCTTGTATTGTCTGGTTAAATGATATTGGTGCGTATCTTGTTGGTAAAAAGTGGGGCCAACACAAAATAGCTCCCGCAATTAGTCCTGGTAAAAGCTGGGAGGGATTATGGGGAGGAATTGCCCTGAGTTGTGGAGGAGCCCTATTTTTAAAAATATTTTTTCTATCTGGTTGGACAGTCTATCAATCTCTATTGATCGGATTGATAATAGCCGTGGTCGGTTTTATTGGAGATCTCTTTGAATCATCGATGAAAAGAGAATATCAATTAAAAGATTCTGGACAATTCTTGCCCGGTCATGGAGGATTCCTTGACCGATTTGATTCCTTTTTTTTTGTAGCCCCAATGATTTATTTTATTCAAACTTGGTGGGGAGGCTAAGATGAGAGTTGCAGTAATTGGATCGACGGGTTATTTGGGAGAGCAGATTTGTAATGTTCTCTCTAATTTTCCCGAATTTGAAGTGAAGGTATTAGTTGCGAATGTAAACTGGGAAAAACTCATTCAACAAGCCCGAAGTTTTCGAAATCCATCAATTTATCTTGTCAATCCTGAAGCCAATTTTCGAGCTGCTGGTGATTTAAAAGAATCGGAGATTGAGGTTTTAAAAAACCGAGATGAAGTTAAAGAAATACTTTTAGGAAATTCTGTAGATGGAATATTTTTTGCGTTGTCGGGGGTTGATTGGATTGACCTTTTTTATGATTTATTAATCACCAATAAGACCATTTGGATGGCAACCAAAGAAATCATCGTTGCTGGAAGCGAGCTTTGGAAAGGCGAAAGAGATTTAAGCCAACATAAAAATCTCATAGCACTGGATAGCGAGCATAATGCTCTCCATCAACTCATTCAAGGTCAAAACAAAGAACATATTGCCAAGATTTACCTCACAGCTTCAGGAGGAGCGTTTTATGAATGGCAGGGAGATCTGAATGAAATTACTCCTGAAATGGCTCTCTCGCATCCTAATTGGAAAATGGGAACCAAGATAACTATTGATTCAGCGAACTTAATTAATAAAGGTTTAGAAGTGATTGAAGCCAATTGCCTTTTTCGTTTTCCTTATTCTCAAATTGATGTTCTCATCCAAAGGGAAAGTGTTATTCATGCTCTGATCGAGCGAAAAGACGGCTTTATAATGGCACTTCTTTCCAAACCGGATATGAG
>MTKW01000811.1_pt1 | contig 41908 bp, 19 predicted proteins | sample 1042761 | NCBI WGS metagenome assembly MTKW01 (sample SAMN06205366, study PRJNA360243) | anaerobic digester metagenome | biome: Wastewater treatment plant; feature: Anaerobic digester sludge; material: sludge; isolation source: anaerobic digester fed with sludge from wastewater treatment plant ... | reverse complement strand
ATAACAGACTGAAAACAGCAGATAAGGAATACGGAGCAATTGATACAGATGGTAAACCTGTAATTGATCCGGCAACCGGAACTCAAAAGATGGTGAAACTTTCTGCTGCCATGTCCCAAGGTATATGGAGTAATCAAATTGAAGATGGTGATTTTCTTAAATTAACCCATGCCACTTTAGGATACAATGTAAACCTAAAGGGTGAGACACTTAAATACATCAATAATTTAAGGATATATGTTTCAGGACAGAACTTATTCTGTATTACCAAATACACCGGACTTGATCCCGAGGTATCCAACTACTTCATGGCACCCGGTATAGACGACCGCGACAAATATCCAACCATCCGTTCATTTACGATGGGACTTTCTATTAACTTCTAAATACAACAAATTATGAAACTACTTAAAAAAACAGCTATATTTCTGATAAGTTCCTTTTTGTTGTTAGGAGCTTGCACTGATTTGACAGAAAATGTTTATGATACATTAACAGATGCTACCATTGACGTAAATGACCCTGAAATTATCGGCTACATGATGGGAGAAGCTTATGCACAATTCCGCTTCATGTACTGGGGATGGAATGGTTATTTTGATTTGATGGAAGAATGCAGTGACACTTATATGACACCCAAAAGGATCGGTATCGGTTGGGGTGACTTATACATCAACATGCACAAACACAGCTGGAATTCTACCCAAGGACACATACAGTCCCTGTGGCATTATGCCTACGTGGGCATCGGATATACCAACAAGTGCCTGGATGTTTTACCTGAAACGGGACGAAACCAGGCTGAAATGCGTTTTTTAAGGGCGTTGAACTATTACGTCCTGCTGGATGCTTTCCGCAATGTACCTTTAGAAACAACTCAATTAGTTGAAGAGGGATATTTACCAAAACAAGTTTCCGCTGATTCAATTTTCAGATTCTGTGTCAGCGAACTTGAAGCTGTCAAAGATGATCTCGGAACAGAAAAATATCACGGATATCCCAACAGATACGCGGCCAATATGGCATTGGCAAAACTGTACCTCAACTACAATGCTTATTTCAACAAAAATGATGACTCATATTATGAAAAGGCTTTAGCAGAAGTAAATGAGGTAATTGACGAAGGTGGGTATACCCTGGCTCCAAATTATTTGGATAACTTCAAAGCGGACATTTCAACTTCTCCTGAAGTAATCTTCGCATTACCCCTGGATAAAACAAATGCCGCACATAATTATTTGGTGAACAAATGCCTGGTTGGAGCAGGCGCTCAGGCATATGGTTATACGGGAGGCCCGTGGAATGGTAGTTGTGCAGTGCCACAATTTATAGAAAGTTATCATCCTGATGATAATCGTCTGAAGTACACCTGGACCGGCGGTGTTCAACGTTATGCTACCAAGGACGCGCAAGGCAACACCATACCACAATCCGGAGCGGATATACCTTTTGGAGCGGACGACTGGGCAGGACAAGGTGTTTTGAACTACTCACTGAGGGTTCATTCCATCGACAATCCGGGTGCTTACCAGCAAGAAGGGTATCGCTTTGTAAAAAGTGAAATTGTAGCAGGCGATGCGGGTACTTACGGAAATGATGTTGCGTTCTTCAGATTGGCTGACGCCATGTTTATAAAAGCTGAGTGTTTGCTACGCCTGGGACGTGATGAGCAGGTAGCTGCCGATTTGATCACTGAAGTGCGCAAACGCTCTTTTGATGATGCAGCGAAAGCTAAACGAACCGTTGCAGAATTGAAAGGTGGTAGCAAATATGCCTATGGGCATGAAGAGTACACCGGGGAAGGATATGCCAACTGGGACCCTGCAACTTTAATAAAAACCCATGAGGGTGGCGACGATATCATACTGGGCGGTTTGTTGGATGACTTAGCCTGGGAGTTCGTTGGCGAACACCACAGACGGCAGGATTTGGTCAGATTTAAAATGACCGACGGTCGCAATGTGTTCAACGGTAAATCCTGGTTCTGTAAAGATGCTACAGATGAGACCCATTGGGATTATTTCCCCATACCTAAATCGGCACTGGATGCAAATATTACTTTAGAACAGAACGAAGGGTATGAAGGAAGAGCCCATTAAAAAATTAGTTATATATCTCTTTTATATAAAAATTCAAGAAACAGTTTTAACAAACAATTAAAATTTATTTAAAGCAATGAAAAAAGTATTTTATTATTTAGTTGTATTTTCCGTACTATTCGGCGGATTTATCGCTTGTGAGGAAAATCTTAAAGACAAGGAAAAAGAACTCACACCCGAGGAACTTGAAGAGTTAAGAAGACAAGACTCTCTCAAGGAAGCTCAAAAAAACACCATCAATGCTGATCTGGTACTCACGTACGAAGTCAATATTCCTATCAGCGCATCATCTTACGGTGGCACCGATTTAGAAATTGAATTGAATAAAATCGCTCAGGCTTTTGAACTGACCGAAGAACAAGTTCTAAATGGAATAGCAGGAGCAGACGGTGCACCGGATATTACACCTTTTGCCATTGCGGGAACTACCGGTGCCGATGTAGGCTCAGCATCCAACACTAACGCTCCCTGGGGCCACTGGTGGGATGCTAATGGAGATGTGATCAATTGGGGTGAAGGAGCTATGATCTATGCCGAATTTAATCCTGAAACCGGAATTTTCCATGTTGGTCAATTCCCCGGACGTTTGGAAGACGGACAAAAAATCACCGTCATTGAAGCACTTCGGTACAATAGTATCAGGGTAGCCGTTCAGATTAAAGCTACAGCAGTGGCTAAAGAGGAGGTTCAAGCCAGCATAGTGGCTACACAAAACTTAACTCTTGAAACAACCCCAAAAAGCTCTTATGACCTGGATCCTGTTACATTCGACCTGACTGCCGCCTTAACTGAACTAGGTGTCAGCTCAATGGAAGGGGTTGAATTTGTGGCTGTAGGTGCAGGAGACAAGATAACTGATGAATACACCGGTGAAGCGGCTCTTAAGAGTTATTGGTATGACACCAATGGTGAAGTCTGCGGCTGGGGTGATGACGCTATGGTATACACTACTTATGGTAGTTTTGAAGAAAACCAGATCGGTGTCGGACAATTCCCGGGACATCTGAAAGAAGGTGATGTGTTGACTGTTAAGTACGGGTTGATAGCCGGAAGTAAAATTGTGGTGTTGGAGATCAAAATCACAGTCGTAGGCTACCAGGATCCGGAAACAGAATTAGAAGGAGAAGCACAAAATCTTACCTACGACATTCAACTCAGCAAACCGGTTTCTCAAGACTATGCTTCTGTAGCCGTAGATATCAAAGACAAGTTTAGAGAAGCGTTCCGCAAAACCACCTATCAGATCCATCAGGCCATTCTTAGTGGAGAGTTAAAGTTGTATGTGGATGAAATAACTGAAGAAGCTCCTGCATATACTGCTGACGCTCCCGGATATTGGCTTAATGCTGAAGGTAAAGCCTGCGGTTGGAGCGATGGTATTGTATGGTGCAGCATAGGTCATTCTGAAACCACTTTAACCCTGTATGGTGGTAACCATCACGAAAATGCAGAAGCCGGAAATGTTGTTACTACAAAATACATCGCTACTTATAACGGCGGTTCTGTAACGTTTAACATAACATTTACAATTAACAATCCTGAAGAATAATAATGTTTAAAAACATCCAAACACATAAGCCGGGCAAGTCCGGCTTATGTGTTTACTCACTAATCGTATTTCTTTTTTTTATTGTCAATGCTTTTGCGTTGACAAGTTGTGACAACAATGCCATCGAAGATGACCCGAATCCGGAAAATAACGATTCCATTCCCAAGGAGGAAGATGTAATCGTTTTGAGTCCGGAAGACATCATTGATTATGATAAATTCTACAAGCCTAATGAATTTAGCAGGATGGACATGTTGCGAGACGACAGCAGATGGTCATTTGTCAGAAGTCGTCAATCTGAACATTTTATCGTTTTTTGGGAACCGGGATTTGGGCTAGATCCCAATGCATCTTCCGTTCCGGCTGACCTGAGGGTCGATATAGACGACTTATTGAACAAGGCGGAATCTTTTTTCCGCGTGAATATAGACGTTCTAAAATTTGCCGATTTGGAAAAATCTAACCTCAGCAAATACAAAATGCAAATTTATCTCTTGTTCCAAAGAGAGTGGGCTGCCTATGGAGGGGGTATAGACGATGTGATCGGTGGCTTGTGGATTAATCCTTCTACTTGCAAACCTGTAGGCTCTACCATTGCCCACGAAATCGGACACAGTTTCCAATATCAGGTGTATGCCGATTTAATAGCTTCCAAAGAAGCTCCACATGATTTCACCCGGGGTTTCAGATACGGATTCGGTGGAAACGGTGGCAATGGATTCTGGGAACAAACCGCACAATGGCAAGCTTACGAATCCTATCCTATGGAAGCCTTCGTGTCCCACAACTTCAATGTTTACATGGACAACCACAACCGGCATATCTGTCATGAATGGCAACGTTATGCAAGCTATTTCATCCATTATTATTGGGTACATAAACATGGAAAAGATATCATTGCCAAAATATGGAGAGAGGCTGTCAGTCCGGAAGATCCCATAGAGGCATATCAACGCATCAATCAACTCAGCATGGATGAACTAAATGCTGAATTCTATGAGGCTGCTACTCGTTTTGTGACCTGGGATTTGGATGACATCAGAGATATTGGTAAGAATTTCATCGGACGTCACGCCTATAAATTCTATGCGAATGAAGATGGCAAATATCAGGTTTCCTATAAAAAATGTCCGGGAACAGGTGGTTACAATGTGATACCGTTAAACGTTCCGGCAGCCGGTACCACGGTTACCACACGATTTGAAGCCCTGCAACCCGGCTCTGCTTTAGCGGCAGATGATCCGGGTAGTTACGATGATAACGGCAGGGTGAAGACTACCAGAACCTACAACAAAGGTGACCTTACCAGGGCAGGCTGGCGTTATGGATATGTAGCTTTGCTGAATAACGGTGAACGTATTTATTCTGACATGAACAGATTAACTGCGGCCAATGTTGAATTTACAATCCCGGAAAACTGTTTCAGGTTATGGTTCGTCGTTACCGGCGCACCCACCACCTATACTTCACATCCCTGGGATGAAAATGAATCTAATGATGACCAATGGCCCTATACTGTTCAATTCACCAATACGGATATTTTAGGAAATATCACCATTGATCCCGGTGCCGATCCTGAAAGCCGGACGATCACTTTCGATGTTTCATTCCCGGCAGATGCAGCAAATTACAGCGGCACATTGGTAGATCTGAATGTGACAGGAGACATCGAACAAGTTGCACAAGCATTTGTCTTGCAACCTTCAGCTATTTCAGGCTTGCTCTTGAGTCCAAAAGCTACTCCACAAGAAGGGAAAATTGCATTTGCTGCGGTAGAACCTTCCGGTGAATTCAACTACAATACTACCGCCAACGGTCACGGATTCTGGTTCAGTTCAACAGGAGCAGTCATAGGTTGGGGAGCATCCAATGACAGCAAAGTGTTTGTTGAATTCGATGTCAACAGAATGGAATTCAGTGTCGGACAATATCCCGGGAAATGTGCTTCAGGCGATAAATTTACGGTCAAGGAAGCATTGATTTACAAAAAAAACGGACAAGAATACGTAGTGACATTTATTTTTAACATCACAATCCGGTAATATCGTGGATACATGAAGCGGTCTTGTTTAGGTTATTTTTTTCTTATCACAGTTGTAATATTCACAAGTTGTGATCCTGAGTCGGTGTTGGATCCTCGTTCCAAAGTAAAAGACTCATTGGCGGTCTCAACCATATGGATAAATACATTAAACGAAGAAAAAATCACCTCTAAAGACAAGGCTGATTATGTACCTTGTGACGTCAAGATTCAGTCTGTCAACAAACCATGGAATTTCAGCGGAAGTGGAAAAATCCGTGGCAGGGGCAATTCAACCTGGCTGTGGTATGACAAAAAACCCTACAGGCTGAAATTGACAGAAGCAAAAAGTATCCTGGGATTGAAAAGTGACAAGGATTGGGTGTTTTTAGCAAACTACAGAGACCCGACTCATCTGATGAACACCTTTGTTTTTATTATGGGTCGGGGACTGGGTTTGCCGTTTACCAACAGCGTCAGGTACGCTGAGGTTTATTTAAACAATGATTACATCGGTTTATACCAAATTACCGAACAGGTGGAACAAGGTAGAAATCGTGTGAACGTAGATTATAAAGAAGGTTTATTGCTTTCTCTGGATTTGGATGATGGTCCCTCCCTCAGTCCTGCTGCTCAGGATAATTTTTGGTCAAGCGTGTATGGCATGCCTGTATGTGTAAAACACCCTAAAGATATTCCAACCGAGCAGCTCGACAGTATTAAATCGGAACTTAAAGTATTGGAAACCGCCATTCAAAGGGACAATTATTACGCGGTCAGTGATATCTTGGACATTCCGGCTTTTATCGATTATCTCATCATTCAGGAATTAGTATTTAATGTTGAAGTGGCTGCACCCCGCAGCATCTATATCCATCGTAATAAAAACCAAAAATGGGTGATGGGGCCACTTTGGGATTTTGATGCCGGATTTGATTTCGATTGGAGCACCATGTACACCGGACATAATTATTTCAACAACTTCAGAAAATTAGTCTTAGGAAGAGACCCCTACCGTCAAATTGGAGGGCACCGAATTCCTTATTTTTTTACGGACTTGTTTAAATTCAGGCAATTTGTACGGGACTATAAAGATAGATGGTTGGAAATCAAGAATGACATCATGGATGTTTATTGGGAAGAAACCTTGAGATATGCTGAAGAGAATAAAGATGCCATGTTTCGTGATTTTGAACGTTGGCCTATTGACAGACACTACGACACAGAAATCAGGGCTATGGGTGTGTGGCTGCGCGACAGGGTAGAGTATCTCTCCGGAATCATTGCGAATTATCCCGCCGGACAAATTTATTAAATCATAATTATATGAAGAAGAGAAGAAGCGTTTGGAAAATAAGTTTAAGCTGTATGCTAATCGGATTGTTATCGGGACTTTATGCGCAAAAACAATGGACAGGTAACCCTTTGGTACCCGGCTATTTCGCAGACCCTACCATTCGAAAGTTTGGGGACACTTATTATCTTTATGGCACCACAGACGGAGTCAAATTGGCTTCAGGAGAACCTACAGTTTGGGTCAGTAAAGATTTGATTGCATGGTATAATCATAAATTGGAATTAGCCTTGCCCGCCAACTTAAATAATTGCTGGGCACCTGATGTACACCGGGCTGCCAACGGACTGTACTATTACTTTATGGGCAACTGCGAAAGAGGCTGTAATATCTACGCCTACGTTTCCGAATCTCCATTGGGACCTTTCCGTCCTGTAAATGACGGCAAACCTGCTATTCCTGTGGGAACATCCGGCGAACATTTGCCGGCACTTGATGCACAATACCTGATAGATGACGACGGCTCTGTACATGCCTATTTCGGTACCTGGTGCAGCTCTTTCGGAGGTATGGGCTATGCCAGGATCAATCCGGATGACATGGTAACCATAGAAAAAACAGGCTTTATCCCCATGTCACAAATACCACACGCCTTTGAAGCTGCATACCCCATCAAATATGGCGATAAGTATTTTTTGATGTATTCATCCGGAGATTGTCGTTTAAGCACATACCAGGTACACTATTCAATCGGAGATAGTCCCGAAGGACCTTTTACTTACGGCAAAAACAATCCTATCTTGAAATCCAATGAAGACGGAACAGTAGATAGTCCGGGACATAATTCAGTATTAGAAAAAGATGGTAACTATTATATCTTGTACCATCGTCATGATAATCCCCATAGCACGGGAGGTGAATTCAGACAAATGTGCATTGACCCGATGTTCTTTTCGGATAGCGTGACCATTGAAAAAATCAATCCCTCACATCACGGAGTTGAATTTGAACCAGACATTAAGCTTACAAATCTGGCAAAAAATTGTCCGGTAACTTCCAGCTCAGCATATCACCTGACAGCTGATCCTACGCGCTATAGCCCCGGTGGATACGACCATGTCTACAAACCGGCGCATGTTACAGATGAAAATAATGGTAACCTATGGAAGGCTGCAAGCTGCCAATTGCCTCAATCTGTAACCATAGATTTGGGTAAAAGTGTAAAAATCAAAAGAATTGCAACCGATTTTGAGTATGCAACCTATTATTATCAATACAAAATAGAACTTTCTGAAAACAACAAAAAATGGCAGATTTTTGCCGATCGCACCCAAAACATGGTTTGCGGCATGCCGATGATAGACGACAATGAAATGCAGGGAAGATACGTTAAACTGACTATTACCGGCACAGAAAAAACCGGGGTCATTCCTGCAATATGGAACGTAAAAGTTTATGATCAAATCTTTGACTTGCCTGATTTTCAAAACAAACCTTCAGAAACTCCACCGGGACCAAAACCCAACGGAGACAAGATAGTTGACTTCCAAGTAAAGAATTTAAAAGCAGGGAAATATTTCTCGCAATTCAAAAACAAAGGTACCCTCAAAGGGATATTTCAGGCTACTGCTCCGTTGAAGGTGTGTGTGGTAGATGGTGTCAAGGCTCTGTGTTTTGATGGAAAAAGTTTTTTACGATTGAATAAACCGGCTCCCGAAACCATGAATTGGAACGCTCCATTTACGGCATCTGCCTGGGTGTATAACCCTGAAATTGGTCATGGTGAATGCCTGGTTACATGGGCTTCGCGTGAACAAATGCTGCAATCATCTTACGTAGCCCTGATGTATGGAAAGGGTAATTATGGAGCTGTAGCCCATGGAGATGGGGCAGTGGATGTACCCTTCAAACATATTCCCGAGGCCGGAAAGTGGCAGCATATTGCAGTCAGCTTCGACGGTGCGTTGGAGCATGTTTATGTAAACGGAAAAAAGGATTCCTGTCTGCCCATTTCATTATTTATAGAGAGGGGTGAAATATTAATTGGATCAACCGGCGTTCCCATCGAAAATTTCGGTGGATACTTGGCTCGTGTACAAGTCTTCAACAAGCACATGACTGAATCGGAAATTCAGCAACTGATGCAGAAAACCGATCCACGTTAAATTTCCGTAACTCTAAAACTTATTGTATCATTGTATTCAAATTTAAATTTTAATAATAACAATATGAAGAAAGCATGCAATTCATTCTGAAACAGATCGTACATGCATTTGCAAACAGACTTCATACAAAATTCTAATAAATTATTGACCTATGAAACGACTTATTATCAGCTTTATCTCATTAACTTTAATTTTGCTTGTCAATGCAAAAACACCGACATCACCCTACCCCATCACACCGGTGCCGTTTACGGATGTAAAAGTTACGGATCAATTTTGGGGACAGCGCTTACAGGCAAACAGAGAAGTAACCATTCCTCTGGCATTCAGCAAGTGCGAAGAAACAGGAAGGTATGAAAACTTTGTAAAAGCAGCCAACCCCAGCGATTCTTATGTGGTAGGCGGTTTGTCTTTTGACGACACCGACGTGTACAAGACCATTGAAGGGGCAAGCTACTCCATGCAAACCTATCCCGATAAAAAATTGGAACAATACATCGACAGCGTCATTGAAATTGTTGCCAAGGCACAAGAACCAGACGGATACTTGTTTACCGCACGTACCATGAACCCCGGACGTCCACATGAATGGGCGGGTTCAAAACGCTGGGAAAAAGTGGAAGATTTAAGTCATGAGTTGTATAATTTGGGACATCTGATTGAGGGAGCTATTGCGCATCACCAGGCAACGGGCAAACGTAACTTTTTGGACATTGCCATCAAATTTGCCGAATGTGCAATCAGAGAGGTTGGAGATCAACCCGGACAGGCATGTGTAGTTCCCGGTCACCAGATTGCAGAAATGGCCATGGCACGACTGTATGTTCTAACCGGTGAAAAGAAGTATTTGGATTTTGCCAAATTCTTACTGGACAAACGCGGTTACACAGAACGCAAAGGAGAATACAGTCAGGCACACAAACCCGTTCTTGAACAAGATGAGGCAGTTGGACATGCTGTTCGTGCGGCTTATATGTACAGTGGCATGGCCGATGTGGCTGCGCTGACAGGAGATCCAAGTTATATCAAAGCCATCGATGCAATTTGGGACAACATAGTGAGTAAAAAGATGTACATAACCGGTGGTATCGGTTCAACCAACAACGGAGAAGCTTTTGGAGACAATTATGAACTTCCGAACATGTCCGCTTATTGTGAAACTTGTGCTGCCATTGCACATGTGTATATGAACCATCGTTTATTCCTGCTCCATGGAGAATCTAAATATTACGATGTGTTAGAGCGGACGCTATACAATGGATTGATATCGGGTGTATCCTTAGACGGAGGAAGGTTTTTCTATCCCAATCCCCTGGAGTCAATTGGTCAGCACCAACGTCAACCCTGGTTCGGATGCGCTTGTTGTCCATCTAATGTGAGTCGTTTTATCCCCTCTTTGCCGGGTTATGTGTACGCAGTTAAAGATGCCGACGTATTTGTCAATCTGTTCATGGCAAACAATGCTAACCTGACAGTAAATGGTAAAAAATTAAATTTGGTTCAACAGACCGGCTATCCCTGGAACGGAGATATCGAAATTCAGGTTAATCCCTCTTCGAGACAAGAATTCAACATCAGAATCAGAATCCCCGGTTGGGTAACAGGCAAAGTTGCACCCTCAGATTTATATAAATATGCTGATAGAAAAAATCTGTCTTACAGCGTTCAGGTAAATGGTGAACCAGTTGAATCCAAGTTAGAAGACGGGTATTTTGTTATTTCCAGAAGATGGAAAAAAGGAGATATTGTAAATGTGCATTTCGACATGGAACCACGCACGGTAAAAGCACATCCGGAAGTAGAAGCAGACAGGGGAAGGATCGCCATCGAAAGAGGTCCTTTAGTATATTGTGCTGAATGGCCCGATAATGATTTCAGTGTACTGAGCATCATCATGAATCAAAGACCTCAATTTGAATTGATCGAAAGACCGGATTTACTCGAAGGCATTGTACAATTAAAAACCGGTGCTCAAATCCTGAGCTTTAATGAAGAAGGCAGGATAGAAGTAGAAGATGTACAACTTATCATGATCCCGTATTATGCATGGGCGCACAGAGGAAGCGGTGAAATGTCAGTATGGCTGCCAAACGAACTCAACGCTACCCGCCCGGTAATGCCCCCGAGCATTGCTTCTGAAAGCAAAATATCAGCTTCATTAATGACAAGGTCAATATCAGCCATCAACGACCGCCTGTTGCCTAAAAACAAAGAAGACAGATCAGTTCCCTATTACCATTGGTGGCCCAAAGAAGGTACTACAGAATGGATTGCGTACGAGTTTTCTGAAAAAAAGAGCATCAGTGGCAGTAGTGTTTTCTGGTTCGATGATGGTCCCTGGGGCGGTTGCCGAACTCCGCAAAGCTGGCGTTTGTACTACAAAGACAGCCGGGGTGAATGGACACCTGTAGAAAACACAGAACCGTATGGCACTGAAAAAGGTGTAAATAACTTCGTACCTTTTAAGGCTGTTACAACAGATGCGGTAAAAATTGAAATTGACTTGCCTGAGAGACATTCAGCTGGCATTTTCGAATGGAGCATTGAATAAATTAAATAAAACTGTTGCTATGTGCAGATATCTAAAAAGTTTATTGAGCACATCCTTTTTGTTGACATTTGCCCTACAAATAGCATGGGCGCAACCGGCACACGATCCCTCAACCATCGTGTATGAAAACGGGAAATATTGGGTTTTTTGCACGGGCAATGGCGTTTGGGCTATGTCTTCGGACAAACCTGACTTTACAAATTGGAGAGGTCAAAAGCCTGTGTTCCCCATAGGCACCTGGCCATCGTGGATCAACACGTACGTAAAAGAATTCAATGGACATTTTTGGGCACCTGACATCATTTTTATGAATGGTAAGTGGTATTTGTACTACTCCTGTTCCACCTTCGGATCAAACAAATCTGCTATCGGAGTAGCAACAACAAATTCTTTGTCCGGTGAAAGCTGGACTGACTTAGGATTGGTAACTTACACAGATGGCACGCAAGGAGTTAATGCCATTGATGCCTCAATCATGCGTGACAAAGATGGGAAAATCTGGCTCAGCTATGGTTCGTTCTGGAACGGTATTGTAATGACTGAACTTGATTCCGTCAGCGGAAAACCCAAAAATGCCAACAACAGAATAGCAATTGCCAACAACAATCCGGAAGCATCATCTTTGGTGTATCATGACGGCTATTATTATCTGTTTTTCAATAGGGGTAAATGCTGCGATGGTATGAACAGCACTTATCATATGTATGTAGGCAGATCAAATAAGCCCACTGGTCCGTACTATGACAAAGCCGGAGTAGATTGTAACAAAGGTGGCGGAAGTTCATTTCTGCACTCAGACGGCAGATTTATCGGTCCCGGACATTTTGGAATGCGTGACTCACTACTGTCTTATCATTTCTATGATGGTATGGACAACGGAAATGCTAAATTAAAAGTAGCAAAAATCAGGTGGAAAGATGGATGGCCAAGCGCTGAATACTCTCGTGTAGGTGGATATGCTGATGGAACTTATGTTATAGTAAACAAAAACAGCAACAAAATTTTAAAGCTCAGAAACAACATAACAAACAATGGTTCGAGTGCAGTCCTTGGCACTGAGAAAGGTGAAGACAGCGAGAGATGGCGCGTTAATTATTTAGACAACAGGTACTATAGAATAGCCTTGGATGTTGACACCACCATGACATTGGAAATCAGAAATTGCAGCAAATCAACAGGAGAATTGGCTCAAGTATGGACTGATATCGGCACTGATTGCCAGGAGTGGTACTTGGTTCAGGCAGGAGGCCTCTATTATAAAATAGTGAACAAGAACAGTCACCACGTTTTGGAAGTGATCAACGCCCTGACAGCTGATGGGGCTCCCATCCGTCAATGGGAGTACAACGGCCATGACTGCCAGTTGTGGAGATTGAAACGCCCTGCCAATCAAACCGGAATAGAGGTTCCAACAGAAGAGGATCAACAGGCCAAAATCTACCAACCTGCAAAAGGCATCCTGGAAATTGAAATGCCTGCCAATCTGATTCATAAATCTGAACTCCGGGTATTCAATCAAATTGGTCAACCCAAACTCCGGATTCCGCTGCATACGAAGAGGACCAATGTCAATATTACGGATAAGTTAAATTTAGGTTTGTATATCGCGAAAATAACTGATGCGAAAGGCTCAACAATCCGGATACAGAAAATTTTCATCGAATAATATATCTCCCAAGGCGTTGCCATTGAGCCGAAGAAGTTGTGAGTTGTTTGATCGATTTAGCTGTTTGAGCGCTAATTTTTCGAACTAAGCAGGCATAGTTTTGTTTTTTTTGTTTCGGTCAAGACAAAAAAATGAAGAAAGACGTAAGCTCAATCTCGTCCGGTAAGCCAAAAAACCCTCCATTTTTTAAAAATTTTCACCAAAATTACGTAAAATTTTTTCATTAAAAAAACTTAAAATTGTTTGTCAAGTAAAAACTGTTACTACTTTTGTAGTATGCAAGTTGTTTAACTTGAATAAAATACCAAAAACAAAGTGCCGGATGAATTATCGGTTCCTTGAGAGAACGTCTGTAAGACAGGGGCGGTTGACATTCCGGTTTTTTATGGCACTTCAGAAAAAAAAGCGAGAAATACTAAACTATTCTACTCACCTAAAATCACACAAATCCTAAAACTAAATAATAAACAAAAAACATCATACCGTACTCATTGCGATATGCATTAGCTCATTAATGTCCTTTAATGATATAAGCATGAACAAACAACAAATAACTAAATAATTAACTAATCAACCCCACTTTCCCAAAGTCCCCCTTGGGGGATTTAGGGGGCCATACAACAATCATATCATGAAACCAAAAAACCACAATCTCAAACTTTTATGCCTATCGCTCCTGATGATGTTAGGAGCCGGCAACTTGCATGCAGTCGATTACCTCTGCTTTACCGCCGGAGAAGCGAATTCTTCCGTAAAGCTAAATAAAAACGGAAATGTCACCGCCACTATCCAAACCAGTACGGACGGTACTACCTGGACAAACTACACGTTTAATACAAATATTCCTCTCGCGGTAAATGAGAAAGTTTATTTTAAGGGTAATTACAAAGGAACGGGAACCGATGATTATGCTTCGTTTGTAATGACGGGTAAAATAAGTGCCTCGGGCAATCTGATGACACTTACTAACGGCGACAGCCCAACCACTACCTTAGCGGGCAAAAACTATTGTTTCTACAAGCTATTTGACGGCTGCACAAGCTTGACGGCAGCGCCTGAGCTTCCTGCCAAGACTTTGTCAAATTACTGCTATTACAGCATGTTCTACGGCTGCACGGGTTTGACTCAGGCACCCGCTCTGCCTGCCAAGACGCTGTCCGAAGGATGCTATCGAGACATGTTCCACGGCTGCACAGGTTTAACGGAGGCTCCTGATTTGCCTGCCGTGACACTGGCTGACTACTGCTACCGGCAGATGTTCTACGGTTGTACCGGGCTGAATTACCTTAGGGTAAAGTTCACCTCATGGACCGGTGCCACCGATGCCACTTTAGATTGGCTGGCGAATGTGTCGGCTACCGGTACATTTGTATGTCCTACGGAATTGGACACCTCTACCAGGAATGCTTCGCGCGTGCCATCAGCCTGGACAGTCAACGTCGATTACCTCTGCTTCACCGCCGTGGAAGCAGGCTCTGTAAAACTAACTAAAAAAGGAAATATCACTGCCACCATCCAAACCAGTACGGACGGTACTAACTGGACAAACTACACCTTTGATACAAACATTCCTCTCGCGGTAGACGAGAAAGTTTATTTTAGGGGTAATTACGTAGGAACGGGACCCGATGATTATGCTTCGTTTAGAATGACAGGTAAAATAAGTGCATCCGGTAATATTATGACACTAACAGACGGCGATAATCCGGGTACTTCGTTGGCAGACAAAAACTATTGTTTCTACAAACTATTCGATCAATTCGACTACGATCTATGGGAGGGTAGTGACGTCTTGACTACCGCACCCGATCTGCCTGCGACGACTTTGGCTAACTATTGCTACGCTTCCATGTTCTTTGGCTCCACGGGTTTAACAGAGGCACCCGAACTACCTGCCATGACCATGTATGATTACTGCTACAACGCTATGTTCGCTTTTTGCACGGGCTTGACAGAAACACCTGCGCTACCTGCTACGACTGTGGCTGAACACTGCTACGAATTTATGTTCTACGGCTGCACCTGTTTAACTATGGCTCCTGCCCAATTGCCTGCCGCCACGCTGGCAAGTGACTGCTACAACCACATGTTTGGCAGTACCAAGTTAGCAAGTGCGCCCGCTTTACCCGCCACGACGCTGGCTGAACGCTGCTACTACGGCATGTTTTACGATTGCAAAAATTTGACTGCAGTGCCTGCTCAGCTTCCTGCCTTGACCCTGGCACCGAACTGCTACGAAGCCATGTTCAACGACTGTACTAATTTGACAGAGGCTCCTGCTCTGCCTGCCACGACGCTGGCCAAAGTGTGTTACCGCCAGATGTTCCGGGGCTGCACAAGTTTAACGGAGGTTCCTGCCCAACTACCCGCCACCACACTGGTTGATTCCTGCTACCAGCAGATGTTTTTTGACTGCCAAAGTCTAACAGAAGCGCCTGAGCTACATGCCACAACTTTTGCTAAAGAGTGCTGCAACGAGATGTTTTGGGGCTGCACCCAACTGGATTACCTTAAGGTACACTTTACCTCATGGGCAGATGATATCGATGCTACCTTGAACTGGATGGGAGGTCTATGGCTTACCGGCTCATTTGTATGTCCTGAGGACTTGGATACCTCTATCAGGGACGATTCGCACGTACCGCAGGACTGGATTGTGGACACTGGAGCCATCGTTGATTATCTCTGCTTTACCGCCGGAGAAGCGAATTCTTCCGTGCAGCTAAATAAACATGGGAATATTCCGGCCGGTATCCAGATCAGTATGGACGGTATCAAATGGACTCACTACTTTTTTGATATGAATATACCACTCGCCGAAATAGGCGATAAGGTCTATTTTAGGGGTCTTTATCAGGGGATGGGACCCGACGATTACGCTTCGTTTGTAATGACGGGTAAGATAGCTGCCTCGGGCAATATTATGTCACTTACCGACGGTGCCGCCCCGACCACTTCTTTGACAGGCAAAAACTATAGTTTTTACAAACTATTCGACGGCTGCACAAGCTTAACGGCGGCACCTCAACTGCCTGCTACGACACTGGCACCAAGCTGCTACCGCAACGTGTTCACCGGTTGTACGGGTCTAACGGCGGCGCCTGCTCTACCTGCCATAAATCTGGCTGACTACTGCTACATGAATATGTTCCGTGACTGTACGGGCTTGACGACGGCACCTACACTACCTGCCACAAATCTGGCGCCGAGCTGCTACCGGCAGATGTTCCTCGGCTGTACAGGTCTAACGGCGGCGCCTGTGCTGCCCGCCACCACTCTGTTTGAGTTCTGCTACACAAATATGTTCAATAACTGTACGGGCTTGACGACGGCGCCTACTCTACCTGCCACAACTATGGCACCGAACTGCTGCCGGCAGATGTTCTTCGGCTGTACGAGTCTAAAGGCGGCGCCTGCTCTATCTGCCACAAATCTGGCTGACTACTGCTACATTTACATGTTCTATGGCTGCACGAGTTTGACTACGGCTCCTGCTCAACTTCCTGCCACAAATCTGGCTAACTACTGCTACACCGGCATGTTCCTCGGCTGCACGAGTTTGACTACGGCTCCTGCTCTGCCTGCCACAACGCTGGCTAAAGGCTGCTGCTACCGCATGTTTGAAGGCTGCACGAGTTTGACTACGGCTCCTGCTCAACTTCCTGCCACAACGCTGGCTGAAAGCTGTTATGAAAACATGTTCGGTGGCTGCACCAAGTTGACGGCAGCTCCTGAACTTCCCGCCACGACTTTGACTAAATACTGCTATTTTGGCATGTTCCAAGGTTGCACCGATTTAACGACTGCACCGGAGTTACCTGCCACGACTTTGGTTGACTCCTGCTATTACGCTATGTTCCATGAATGTACCAGCCTGAATTACCTTAAGGTACACTTTACCTCATGGGCAGATGCCATCGGCGCCACCTCACACTGGGTATGGAATGTATCGGCTACCGGCACATTTGTATGTCCCACGGACCTGGATACATCTATCAGGGGTGCTTGGTACGTACCGGAAGGCTGGACCGTCGATATTATTTCGGGAACTAACCCTGTGTTGGATAGCCGCTTCGACCCCAATGGTGTTATTCACAACATTTCAGGACAGCGGGTAGATGAGAACTACAAGGGTATCCTTATTCAAAATGGGAAAAAGTATCTTAGGAGGCACTAAGGGAGACAAAAAGAACAAAGAACAAAGACAAAAGAGTAAAGACAAAAGACAAGGGTGGATAGTAGATAGTTTTGGAAGTTAGAGAAGTTAAGGAAGTTAAGGAAGTTAGTTTTAGTAGATAGTAGCTGGTAGTTAGTAGTTAGTAGATTTTGGAAGTTATTGAAGTTAAGGAAGTTAGGGAAGTTAGGGAAGTTAGTTTTAGTAGATAGTAGCTGGTAGTTAGTAGTTAGTAGATTTTGGAAGTTATTGAAGTTAAGGAAGTTAGGGAAGTTAATGCGTTCCGGGGTGCGGGGTCTGATTTGTTCATCGTTCTCCGTTCAACAATTAAACGATTCAACAATTCAACACTACACATTACACATTAAACAATTTGTCTTTATTCTTTTGTCTTTGCTCTTTGCTCTTTGTTCTCAGTTAAACAGTTCAACGATTAAACAATTAAACGATTAAACAAATAAATAATCATTAATCCCATAGTCCCAAAGTCCCCCTTCGGGGGGTTGGGGGGCTATAATTACTAATCAACCCACAGCCCTGATCCTCTCTCTAATGAGGCTCCAAGCCCCCTTCGGGGGGTTGGGGGCTTTCTTTGGGGGATTTAGGGGGTTGGGGGCCACACAACAATCACATCATGAAACCAAAAAACCACAATCTCAAACTTTTATGCCTATCGCTCCTGATGATGTTAGGAGCCGGCAGCTTGTATGCAGTCGATTACCTCTGCTTTACCGCCGGTGAAGCAAATTCTTCCGTACAGCTAAAGAAAAACGGAAATGTCACCGCCACTATCCAAACCAGTACGGACGGTACTAACTGGACAAACTACACTTTTGATACAAACATTCCTCTCGCGGTAGGCGAGAAAGTTTATTTTAGGGGGAATTACGTAGGAACGGGACCCGATGATTATGCTTCGTTTAGAATGACAGGTAAAATAAGTGCATCCGGTAATATTATGACACTAACAGACGGCGATAATCCGGGTACTTCGTTAGCCGGCAAAAACTATTGTTTCTACAAACTATTCGAACTACTCGGCTACGAAGATCTATCCTACTATGATCAATACGGGGGCAATGATATTCTGACTACCGCACCCGAATTGCCTGCCACGACTTTAGCTGACTATTGCTACAGCACTATGTTTGTTGGCTGCGCAGGTTTGACAGAGGCACCCGTACTACCTGCCATGACCCTGTCTGATTACTGCTACAACGGTATGTTCGCTTTCTGCTCGGGCTTGACAGAGGCACCTGCTTTGCCTGCTACGACTGTGGCTGAACACTGCTACGAATTTATGTTCTACGGCTGCACAAGTTTGACTACGGCTCCTGCCCAATTGCCTGCCGCCACGCTGGCAAATGACTGCTACAACCACATGTTTGGCAATACCAACTTGACAAGTGCACCGGAGCTACCTGCCGAGAATCTGGCTGCCGGTTGCTACCACGGCATGTTCTACGATTGTGAAAATTTGACTAAAGCACCTGCTCTGCCTGCCACGACATTGGTTAATGACTGCTACTCCGATATGTTCGACCAATGCGCCAATTTGACGGATGCACCTGAACTGCCTGCCACGACACTGGCAACAAACTGCTACAAAGCAATGTTCCGAGGCTGCATCAAACTGAATTATCTTAAAGTAAACTTTACTTCATGGGCAGACGATATCCATGCTACACAAGAATGGTTGGGAAGTGTGTCTAACACCGGCACATTTGTATGTCCCGAAGGCTTGGATACCTCCATCAGAGACGAATCGCACGTACCGGCGGGATGGACTGTTAATTATACAGATCCGGGTCCCGATGTTGATTATCTCTGCTTTACTGCCGAAGAAGCAAATTCTTCCGTGAAGCTAAGTGTGACCGGAAGTATCACTGCCAATATCCAAACCAGTACGGACGGTACTACCTGGAATGACTATGCGTTTGATACGAACATTGAACTCGCCGGAATAGGCGAAAAAGTCTATTTCAAGGGCGATTACCAAGGAACGGGACGCGACAATTACGCTTCGTTTGTAATGTCGGGTAAGATAAGTGCCTCCGGCAATGTGATGACACTTACCAACGGTGATGATCCGGGCACTTCTTTGGAAGGTAAAGACTTTTGTTTCTTCAGGCTATTCAATAATTGCACGAGCTTGACGGCGGCTCCTGAACTGCCTGCCACAACGCTGGCACCAAGCTGCTACCGCAACATGTTCACCGGCTGTACGGGTCTGACGGTGGCACCTGAGCTGCCTGCTAAGACTTTGGCTGACTACTGCTACATTTACATGTTCAATGGGTGCACGAGTCTGACGACGGCGCCGGAGTTACCTGCCACAACACTGTCTGCACTCTGCTACTACGGTATGTTCTATGGTTGCACAGGTCTAACAGCGGCTTCCGAGCTGCCTGCTACGACGCTGGCTTCAAGATGCTACGAGTTTATGTTCTACGGCACGGGGTTGATCAATGCACCCGCTCTTCCTGCCACGACCCTGGCTGAACGTTGCTATTACGCCATGTTTGGTGGATGCTCCGCTTTAAAAACGGCACCGGAATTATCCGCCACGACTTTGGTTAATTACTGTTATGAGTTCATGTTCTATGGCTGCCCGGATTTGACTGAGGCGCCTGCTCTGCCTGCCACGACTTTAACTGACAATTGCTACCGGGGCATGTTCTCCGGCTGCGCGAGTCTGACGGCGGCTCCTGAGCTTCCCGCTACGACCCTGACACCGGGCTGCTACGCCGGCATGTTCCAATACTGTACGAAGTTGACGGCGGCGCCTGAGCTGCCTGCTACAACGCTGGCTGAAAACTGCTACGCCGGAATGTTTTCGGAATGCACGAGCCTGGAGGCGGCGCCTGAGCTGCCTGCCACGACTTTAGCACCATACTGCTACTACTCCATGTTCAACGGCTGTACAGGTTTGACTAAGGCTCCTGCTCAACTTCCTGCCACAACCCTGACTGAAAACTGCTACGAGTTTATGTTCACCGGCTGCTCGGATTTGACAGAAGCACCTGCTCTGCCTGCCACAACTTTAGCTGCGGACTGCTACCGTATCATGTTCCACGGTTGCACAGGTCTGACTAATGCACCTGCTCTTCCAGCGACAACTCTGTCTGAAAGCTGTTATGACGGCATGTTCAGTGGCTGTACGAGTCTAACAGTGGCTCCTGAGCTTCCCGCTACAACGCTGGCACCTAACTGCTACTACGGCATGTTCCAAGGCTGCACTGATTTAACGACTGCACCGGAGTTACCTGCCACGACTTTGGTTGACTCCTGCTACTACGGCATGTTCCATGAATGTACCAGTCTGAATTACATTAAGGTAAACTTTACCTCATGGGCAGACGACATCGGTGCCACCTCACACTGGGTGTGGAATGTGTCGCCTGCGGGCACATTTGTATGTCCCGAGGGCTTGGATACATCTATCAGGAATGCTTCGCGCATACCGGAGGGCTGGGACGTGCAAACCATGGTTGATTATCTCTGCTTTACCGCCGAAGAAAAGAGCTTTGTAATGCTCAATAAAGTCGGAAATATCACCGCCGAAATCCAAACCAGTACGGACGGTGCTACTTGGACGAACTACACCTACGGTACGAAGATCAATCTCGCTGCAGGTGAGAAAGTCTATTTTAAGGGTAATTACCGAGGAATGGGAACCAATGATTATGCTTCGTTCACTATTGCGGGTAAGATAAGTGCCTCCGGCAATATTATGACACTTACTGACGGCGATGCCACCACCACTTCGTTGGAAGGCAAAGATTATTGTTTCTACATGCTATTTGGCAACTGCCGTGGTTTGATTAAAGCTCCTAAGCTGCCTGCCACAACGTTGGCACCAAATTGCTACGAAGCTATGTTCATGGACTGCACAGGTCTGACAGAGGCATCTGCCCTGCCGGCCATGACCTTGGCTGAAAAATGCTACTCTCATATGTTCTTCAGTTGTACGGCTTTAACTGCGGCTCCTGAGCTGCCTGCCACCACTTTAGCCAAAGGCTGCTACCAGTATATGTTCTTTGCCAATACGCATTTGACTAAGGCGCCTGCTATACTGCCTGCCACGACGCTGGCAGAACGCTGCTATACCGCTATGTTCAGAACTACCAAATTGACAAGTGCACCGGAGTTACCTGCCGAGATTTTGGCAGATTTCTGCTACGACAACATGTTCTCCGACTGCCAGGATTTGACTGAGGCACCTGAGCTGCCTGCCACAACGCTAGCTGTAAGTTGCTACGATTTCATGTTCCAGGAATGCACGAGTTTGACCAAGGCTCCCGCTCTGCCTGCCACGACCCTGGCACCGAACTGCTACCACAAGATGTTCGAGTATTGTACAGCTTTAACCAAAGCTCCTGCTCTGCCTGCCGAGACGCTGGCACCGAACTGCTACCGCGATATGTTCAAAGACTGCACAAGTCTGACAGAGGCACCTGCTCTGCCTGCTACAACCTTGTCTTTAAATTGCTACTACTCCATGTTTGAAGGCTCTAAGTTGACAAGTGCGCCGGAGTTGCCTGCTGAGACGCTGGCCGATTCCTGCTACTACAGTATGTTTGCTTTCTGCACAGATTTGAATAAGGTTCCTGCTCTGCCTGCCGACACACTGGCACCGAACTGCTACCACCGTATGTTCAATGGCTGTACGGGTTTGAGGGCAATGCCTGCTCTACCCGCCACAACGCTGGGCAAAGAGTGCTACCGCGAAATGTTCCAAGGCTGCACCAATTTGACAGAGGCTCCTGACCTACCTGCTACGACCTTGACTGAAATTTGCTACCTCGGCATGTTCCAAGACTGTACGGGTTTGACCACGGCGCCTGCCCTACCTGCCACAACTTTGACAGAAAGCTGCTACTACGCCATGTTCCAGAACTGCACGAGTTTGACCACGGCTCCTGAGTTACCTGCCACGACTTTGGCAGAAAGCTGCTACACCTATATGTTTGCTGACTGCACCGACCTGAATTATATCAAGGTACACTTTACCTCATGGGCAGATGACCACAGTGCTCCCACCATTGGCTGGGTGTGGAATGTATCGGATACCGGTACCTTTGTATGTCCCGAGGGTCTGGATGTCTCTGAAGAAGACCCGTCGCACGTACCGGAAGGCTGGACTGTCGAGCGTATTTCGGGCATCAACAGTCCTGTAATGGATAACCGCTTCGACCCCAATGGTGTTATTCACAACGTTTCAGGACAGCGGGTAGATGAAAACTACAAGGGTATCCTTATTCAAAATGGGAAAAAGTATCTTAGGAGGCACTAAGGGAGACAAAAAGAACAAGGAACAAAGAACAAAGACAAAAGAGTAAAGACAAAAGACAAGGGTAGATAGTAGGTAGTTTTGGAAGTTAAAGAAGTTAACGCGTTCCGGGGTCCGGGTTCCGAGTTCCGAGTTACGGGTTCCGAGAGGAGCGGAAAGATGAAAGATAAAAGTGTAATAAAACTTTTAGATAAAAATGTGATAAAATATAAAATACAGCAAGACCCAAAAGCCCCCCTATCGGGGGGTCTGAAGGGCTACAATTACTGATCAATCCCACTATCCTAAGTCCTCCCAATTTTTGTGAAACGGCTATTGGTAATAATAGCCGTTTTTTTGAAAAAATTACTTAAATGTTTGGTGGTGTAAAAATTTACACCTATTTTTGTATTATAAATGATTACATCATGCCAACTATTTTTGAAATATTCGGACTCCGTTTTTTCTTTTTCTCAAGCGACCATGCACCTATTCACGTCCATGTAGTAAAGGGCGATGATGACGCTAAAATAGAAATAACTCCCGAAGTAAAATTGATACAAAATAATGGCTTGAAAGCAGGCGACTTGAAAAAAGCGTTAAAACTTGCTGAAATGTACAAATCAGAAATAATAGAAGCGTGGAACAAATATTTTGACGAAAATGAAAACAATTAAAAACGTATGGTTTGAAAACGAGCGTATTTATATGCTTGCCGATGACGACAAGGTTTATAGCCGTCCGTTGGAAGCGTTTCCCTTACTCAAAGAAGCGAATAACGCCGAGCGGTTAAAGTTCAAAATACACCTAAAAGGGAAAGCGTTGCGTTGGGATGAATTAGATGAAGATATACATATCAGTAGTTTTGCTGAAACTGATGAGCCTGAATATCCCAACGAAATAGCACGTATTTTTAACCAAATACCGGAATTAAATGTAAGCGCTGTGGCTCGTGCCATCGGTATAAACAAAAGTTTACTTTCAGGTTATATTTACGGTATGAAAAAACCATCACCCGAACGCACGGATGAAATAAAAAATGCCATAAGGAACATTGGGAAAAATATGCTTGCTGTCGTGTAATTTGAAGTTGTAAGAAACTGCCAATCTTATTAATAAATGAACATCCCTTGTTAAACGGCCATTGGTAATGATAGCCGTTTTTTTTGAAAACTTGCTTTAAGGTTTGTAGGTATTAAAAATAATACCTACATTTGCATACCAATTAAAACCAAAACACAATGCCGGAAATATTTATAGCCTTTGGATTTTCGTTTTGAAAAAGATTAAATCAATGATAGACGAAAATAGCGATATTATTATAAGGCATTGGAAAAACTATTTTGGAGAGGAGGAATAGGCAATGAAAATAAAAAAACTATGGTTTAACGATGATTATTTATATGTGCTGGATGAACAAGGTAAGGAATACCGCCAATCTTTGCTGTTTTATCCTGCCTTGCAAAAGGCTTCCGACAGCCAACGCCAAAAGTACACCCTAAGCACGGCAGGCATTCACTGGCGGGATATTAACGAAGATGTAAGTTACGAGAGTTTTAGCTATCCCGAACCTACGGGATTACAACGCTTTTTTCTTACTCACAAAGAAATAAACATAGCCGAATTTGCACGCTTAGCAGGCATAAACGCCACCCTATTGCGAAACTATATTAACGGTTTCAAAACCCCATCGCCGGAGCGTGAGCGTGAAATACTTGCACACGTCCATCGTGTAGGAAATGAACTTGCTAACGCTTGTTTCTAAGACATAACCATTCAAAAGTCAAAATTGACGGCGTCTCATAAACACTCAACTGCTGCGTCGCTTTTGATAACGAACAATCGACCCTCGCCCCTTAAAAAAATATTAGCAAAACATCCTTGAAATCTGTTTGTTAAATTACCCTAAAACTTGTATGTCAAGTAAAACTATTGTACCTTTACGTCATCGGTTTCTTACTTGATTTTTTTACTTTGAATAACAAATGAAATTCATTACTCCATATTTATTGTGGTTCGCGTTGGCCATTGCTGTCTTAACCGTAATTTTCCGATATTTTTTAAGCTACGGAATAGAACACGACTCCGGAGCAATCATTACCGCTTCAGCAACAATTTACGGATTTCTTATGTTCGGTTTGGGATGGTATTTCGGGCACAAAGACGAGAAGTATTTACCCATATACGACATCGGGTTCAGGTTTCATTTAACAACCTATTTGGTTTACAATGCCATAACACTGCTGTGGGTAGGACTTGGATTTTGTTCCAAACAAGAAGACACAAATATAGCAATTCATGTACTGATTTATTGGGGCATACTGCTACTGATACATTTCATATTCTTCCTTTGGTCGCGTAAAAAGACTATAAAAACCTGGATAAAGATGACCTTTTCGAGTAAGATACCTTGCTATTTTTTAGTTGAATATCTGTTTTGAAACAACCCTAAATCAGCACTTAAAAACAATTTTTAAAGACACAATGAGTTGCAGGAAGATTCAGTTATTAAGAAATACTTAATAGGGATATTCGTTAAATTCAAATTTAAAAAATATGTTGCCCTTTCAGGGCGCTTGGTATTTTGAGGTCATCATTAACCCAGAGCGTTGCTCTGGGCTGACAAACCCTGCCCTTTCAGGGCGTAAATAATTGAAAAACATGAGAGTACGCCCCGAAGGGGCAATATATATCAGCCCAATGGCAACGCCTTGGGTTGTAAGCATGAAGAACGAAAACGTGCGCCCTGAAAGGGCAACATATATATCATCTTTGCTCAGACAAGTTGTTGGCTGGAAGCCAACAGACCCAACACCATCATCAAAATATCTTAAAATTTGTTTTGTTAAATTAACTTAAAACCGATTGACGGATAGAAACTATTAGTACTTTTGTACTATTCAAGTTGAATAATACAAATAAAGTAATAATGAAAAAAGACAAGTTACTTGATGAATTATTGCTTTCCTGGGAGAACACCTATAAGAAAGGGCAGTTGACGCTATGGATTTTCATGGCGCTTCAGGAGAGCAAAAAATATGTCGATGAGATTAAAAGCTTCATCGAGGAAAAATCGAACGGCACAATCACTTGTGAAGAACAGAGTCTATACCGGTCATTGAGAAAATTTGAAGTTGTCGGTGTACTGGCTTATGACCTTCAAGAGGGCAACAAAGGTCCCGACAGGAAGTATTATTATATGACCGAACTGGGACAGAAACTTTTTACGCGATTCGTGGACAGAAATATTAAATTGTTCCACTCAACCGAAATTAAAAACATCTTAAAGCTAAATAAATAAATGAAAACCATCACGTCGTATTTATTGTGGTATGCATTGACCGTTGCCGTATTAACCATAATTTTCAGATATTTTTTGAGCTTTGGAATAGAAAACAACTCAACAGCCATCATTACCGTTTCGGCAACAATTTATGGATTTCTGATGTTCGCTTCGGGGTGGTATTTCGGACATAAAGACGAGGAATATTTACCCATATACGATATCGGATTCAGGTTTCACTTAACAACTTATCTGGTTCATGGTACAATAACGCTGCTGTGGATAGGACTGGGGTTTTGCTCCAAAAACGAAGACACTGATATATCAGTTAATATACTTATTTACTGGGGCATACTGCTGCTGATACATTTTATTTTCTTCCTGTGGTCGCGTAAAAAGACTATAAAAAACCTGGACAAAGATGACCTTTTCGAGTAAAAAAACTGTAATTGAATAACAAAGAAATTCAAAAATTTAAATATTTGACATTATGAAACCAAAAAATTACAATCTCAAACTTTTATGTTTGACGCTCCTGATGATGCTGGGAGCAAGTGGCTTATATGCCGTAGATCCTACAGGTGTAACGGTCAATGGCGTGGAGGTCGCAGAGGGAGCGCCTCCTTCTGCCGGATGGAGTTATGATTCCATTACCTTTAAGTTGACAATCGACGGTACAGGACCTTTTACGATTTCGGGTAAAAACACGAAAGGTAAGGTATGCGTAGTTGTTACAGATAGCGTAACGACTGAAATCACACTTTCGAACCTGACACTCCGGGCACCTTGGAATGCAGATAGCACTTGCGTCTTTGCACTTGATACAAACACCAATGTTTCGCTCTTCCTCAAAGGAGAGAACATTTTAGAATCGGCATCGAACCGTGCAGGGCTCGAAGTCCCGGTGGGAGCATCACTCACCATCACCCACGCACCCGATGACACCAAAGGCGCACTATTCGCGTACGGCGGGTATCAGGCTGCGGGTATCGGCAGTGGGCTTAACGGTGCTGCCGGTGCAATAACCATCAACGGCGGTGCGGTAGCGGCACAGGGCAGCTCGTACGCTGCGGGCATCGGTGCAGGCTATCGTGGCACTGCCGATTCGCTAAGGATTATCATCAACGGTGGTGAGGTCGTTGCCAAAGGCTACTCCGGCGGTGCGGGCATCGGCGGCGGAGAGAACCGGAGCGGTGGCACGGTACTTATTACCGGTGGCTCTGTAATTGCCGAAGGTGGTTCCTTCGGTGCGGGTATAGGCGGCGGTGGCAGCTACAACACCTATGGCGGTGGTGGCGACGGCGGTACGGTAACCATCTCCGGCGGACAAGTAATGGCGTATGGAAGTTCCTACGCTGCAGGTATCGGTGGTGGTGGCAGCTACAGCTACCCCGGCGGTGATGGCGGCACGGTAATAATTTCCGGCGGGACGGTCATTGCACAGGGAGATAGAGGCGGTGCGGATATTGGACCGGGAAAAAACGGCAACGATGGCTCGGAGAACACTTTTACCGGCGGCTCAATTTGTCTTCCTGCTTCATCCGCATCCCCGGCACCCACAAATAGTGTAAACCCGGTTGGCTGTGCGGTGGTATCTGGTTTCGAAGCTAATACAGCGGTTACGATTACAGGGCTTTCGGATTATGGCGTAAATGATATTTTCGCTGACAACTACGGCTGTATCTATCTGTGGCTACCGGATGGCACTTACACATTCGAAGCAAACGGACGCAACTGTACAGTAGAAATTCAGGATGGCGTTGGTCCCACGGGCGTAACGGTCAATGGTGAAGATGTTGCATTCGGTCCGACGGGAGGTGCTACATGGGACTATGATGCGACTACCCATATACTTACACTATCCGGTGAAGGACCTTTCACACTATCGGGTGGCAACGCAACGGGCGCTGTTTGCGTATTTGTTCCGCATGATTTTAACAAAACAATCACACTCTCCAATCTGACGCTCCGGTCAACGGGCGATGAGCAGTGTGCCTTTGCACTTGGACAGAATGCCAATGCGTCACTTTTCATTACAGGAAATAACACACTTGCTTCCGGCTCCTCTCGCGCCGGTATCGAAGTCGTAGCGGGACAGGCACTCTCCATTAATAATGTCTCCGGCGACGAGGCGGCAACGCTCAGCGCAACGGGTGGTTACTTCGGTGCAGGCATTGGTGGTGGTAAAAACGCTGCTGCCGGCACAATTACCATTGAGGGCGGTGCAATCACAGCGATCGGCGGTAGCTCCAGTGCAGGAGTTGGTGGCGGTTACAAGGGTGCAGGCGGCAATGTGATAGTTTCCGGAGGCTTGCTCACTGCCACGGCAGGTTACTACGGTACGGGCATTGGTGGCGGCTACCAAGGTGCAGGCGGTTCGTTGTCCATCTCCGGCGGCACAGTCGTAGCTACGGGCGATGAATATTCTGCCGGCGTAGGTGGCGGCGAGAAGCAAGCAGGAGGGACGGTAAACATCACCGGCGGCTCACTCACTGCTACCGGCGGTAAATACGGCGGTGCGGGCATAGGCAGCGGTGCTTATTATAATAATACGGGTACAGGCACAGACGGATCGGTCAATATATCGGGTGGACAAGTTACAGCCACAGGTGGCAATTATGGAGGTGCCGGTATCGGTGGCGGTGACGAATCCACGGGTAGCACCGTTACAATCTCCGGCGGCACAGTCATAGCACAGGGTAATAGTGGTGCCGGCATCGGTGGTGGTAACAAAGCCACAAATGACACGGTGGCAATCTCCGGCGGCAAGGTCATTGCTCAAAGTAACGGCGGTGCAGGCATAGGTGCGGGCTACAAAGGTGCAGGCGGAACAATTGAAATCTCCGGTGGAACCATCTTCGCACAAAGTAAAGACGGTGTGGATATTGGTTCGGGCACGAACAGTGAAGTTGCCGGAGCAAACACTTTTACCGGTGGTTCTATTCGTCTTGCCAAATCATCCATTACCCCCATACCCACAAATGGTACGGATACAGTCGGCTGTGCTGTTGTAACAGGCTTTGAGCCTGACGAAGCAGTCGTAATTGAAGGACTAACACCATACGGCGTAAACGATATCGTAGCCGACGAAGGCGGTGCCATCTACTTATGGCTGCCGAACGGTACCCATACATTCACGGCAAACGGTCGCGAATGCACGGTGAAGCTTCAGAATGGCATTGGCAATACAGGTGTGCTTGTCAACGGTAAAGAAGTTGCATTTGGTCCGGATGATCCTGCTGAAGGATGGACTTATGAGGCATCTACCTTCACATTGAAACTCAGCGGTGTAGGTCCCTTCACACTTTCGGGATCCAACTTAAACGGCAGCGTGCGTGTCGTTGTACCGGAAGGTGTCTCCAACCGGATTACACTTTCCAATTTGACACTCAGGGCAGCAGGCAGTAGACAGTGTGCCTTCGTACTGGATACGCTCGCCGTTGTTTCTCTTTTCCTTGAGGGAACAAACAAGCTTACCTCCGGCTCCAACCGTGCAGGGCTTGAAGTTGCAGCGGGACAAACTATCACCATTGATCATGCACCTGATGATACCACAGGATCACTAACTGCAACGAGTGGCTTTGGTGCTGCCGGTATTGGTGGCGGCTCTGAAGCCGACGCCGGCACGATAAATATTAATGGCGGTATTGTAACTGCCCTTGGTGGCGGGTACTTTTCTTCCGGCATTGGCGGTGGCGGTAATGCAGCAACAGGCACGATAAAGATCTCCGGTGGAACAGTTACAGCAGTCGGTGGCGACCTTGCTGCCGGTATTGGCACAGGTGGCTATGCTGTCGAATTTGGGCATGATGTCGGAACGGTTACCATCTCCGGCGGAACGGTTACGGCAACCGGTGGCGCTTTGAGTGCCGGCATCGGTGGTGGCGACTCCGATCCGGGCGGAACGGTAATAATCTCCGGCGGACAGGTTACAGCGACCGGCGGACGTGGTGCAGCCGGCATTGGCGGCGGCGGTAACTATAACAACATAGCCGGCGAGGGTGCAACACTCTCTATCTCCGGCGGAACGGTCTTCGCAATCGGCGGTGAGGGCGGTGGTCCCGGCATCGGCGGCGGTGTAAACAATGCAGAAGGCGGTGGCACAACACCAAATGTCTCCGGCACAAGCACCTTTACGGGTGGCTCTATCCGCATTGATAACGGCTATGCAGCAGATGATCCCACCAACGGCACAGATCGCGTCTGGTGTGTAACAGTACCGGAACTTACACCTAATGCTCCTATCGAGGTTACATCACTCGGCACCTACGGCGTGAACGATCTCTTTGCCGATAACGATGGCAAACTCTATCTGTGGCTGCCTAACAACAATTACAACTTTACGGCAGGAACCGGAAACTACGAAGCAACAGTGGCCGATGCGGACACGACAGCGACCCTGAAGGAACCGGGTACAGGTATAGATAAATTGAACACTTACACCATCAGCCTTTATCCTAATCCTGTACAAAACATCCTGCACATAAAAGCAGAGGAAACAGTTACCGCTATCCGTATTTATAGTATGGACGGCACAGTAGTAACACAAGCCACAGGCGAAAATATAAGTGACATTAACCTCTCTCATCTGGCTGCCGGTATCTATATGGTACGTGTGGAAACAGGGGAAAGGGGAAGTGTGATGAAGGTTGTTAAGAAGTAAGATGGTTGGTAGTTAGAAGAACAAAGAACAAAGACAAAAGAACAAAGACAAATTAACTAAGAACGAAAAGTGAAGAACGATGAACGAACAAAGAGCAAAGACAAAAGATGAATTAGTGATTAGTGATTGGTGATTGGTGGTTGGTGATTAGTGAAAATTTTTGGAAGTTATTTTTAGTAGTTGGTAGTTAGTAGTTAGTAGTTAGTTTTTGGAAGAAGTTAGAGAAGTTAGAGAAGTTAGGGAAGTTAGGGAAGTTGTTTTTAGTAGTTAGTAGTTAGTAGATAGTAGTTTTTGGAAGAAGTTAGAGAAGTTAACGCGTTCCGGGGTACGAGTTCCGGGTTTTGAGTTCCACTAGGTGGTTGAGTGCCGGTATGGACGGTAGCTGAGTGCTAACGCCGTAGGTGTTAGTGTATCGAAGTCCGGAATACCGGCGTATCGAAACCACCGAAGATGAAAAATGAAAGTTTAATAAAATTTTTAAATAAAAATATGAAAACATGTAAAATACAGCAAAACCCCAAAGCCCCCCTATCGGGGGGTTGGGGGGGCTATATCTTTCTCAGGCTTCTGTGCCTGACGCTCCTAATGATGATAGGAGCAAGTGGCTTATATGCCGTAGATCCCACAGGTGTAACAGTCAATGGCGTGGAGGTCGCAGACGAACCACCTTCCGGTGCCGGCTGGAGTTATGATCCCATTACCTTTAAGTTAACAATCGACGGTACAGGTCCTTTTACAATTTCGGGCGAAAACACAACCGGTAAGGTTTGCGTTGTCGTTTCGGCGGAAGTAACAGCTGAAATCACACTCTCGAACCTGACACTCCGGGCACCTTATTATGCAGATGACGCTTGTGCTTTTGCATTGGAAACAAACACCAATGTTTCACTCTTTCTCGCGGGAGAGAACATTTTCCAATCGGCATCGAACCGTGCAGGACTTGAAGTTCCGGCGGGAGCAACACTCTCCATCACCCGCGCCCCCGGTGATACCGAAGGCGCAATATACTCGTATGGCGGGAGTTCGGCAGCGGGTATCGGTAGTGGTCCTAGCGGTGCTGCCGGTGCAATAACCATTAACGGCGGTGCAGTAGCGGCACAGGGCGGTCACTACGCTGCGGGCATCGGTGCAGGCAATCAAGGTACGGCCGGTTCGCTGACGGTCAATGGCGGTGAAGTCGTTGCCATCGGCGGTTCCCGCGGTGCGGGTATAGGCGGCGGACAGAACAGTAGTGGAGGTACGGTGCTTATTACCGGCGGTTCAGTAACTGCCGAAGGCAGATACCACGGTGCCGGTATAGGCGGCGGTGGCAGCTACGATTCCGGCAATGGCGGCAATGGCGGCACAGTAACCATTTCCGGCGGACGAGTAGCAGCGTATGGAAGTTTCTCCGCTGCGGGCATCGGTGGCGGCGGTAGCTATTATAACCTCGGCGGTGATGGCGGCACAGTAACAATTTCCGGAGGAACAGTCTTTGCACAGGGCTATGAAGACAGTGCGGATATTGGACCGGGATCCAACGGTAACAACGGCTCAAACATTTTCACCGGCGGCTCTATTTCTCTTGCTGCCTTATCAGCATCTCCGGCACCCACAAATAATGCAAACCCGGTTGGTTGTGCGGTGGTATCAGGCTTCGAACCCAACGCAGCGGTTACGATTACAGGGCTTGCAAGTTACGGCGTAAATGATATTTTTGCCGATAACTCCGGCTGTATCTATCTGTGGCTACCGGATGGCACCTACACATTCGATGCAAACGAACGCAACTGTACAGTAGAGATTCAGGATGGTGTCGGTCCTATGGGTGTAACGGTTAATGGTGATGATATTGCATTCGGTCCGACGGGAGGTGACGGATGGAACTATAATGCGGATACCCATATACTTACACTATCCGGTGACGGACCTTTCACACTATCGGGTGGCAACGCAAAAGGTGAGGTTTGCGTAGTTGTCCCGGATAACTTTAACGATACAATTACACTCTCCAATCTGATACTTCGGACAACAAACAATGACCGGTGTGCCTTTGCGCTTGGACAGAATGCCAATGTGTCGCTTTTCATCACGGGAAATAACACACTTGTTTCGGGTACCTATCGCGCCGGTATCGAAGTTGCAACGGGCCGGACACTCTCCATAAATAACGTTTCCGGCGACGATGCGGCAACGCTCACTGTTACGGGTGGCGAATCCGGTGCCGGTATTGGTGGTGGCATAAACGCTGCTGCCGGCACAATTACCATTGCAGGCGGTGCAATCACAGCGACTGGTGGTAGAAACAGTGCAGGTGTTGGTGGCGGGGACTATGGTACAGGAGGCAACATAACAGTTTCCGGCGGCTCACTCACAGCCTTCGGTGGCGAATCCGGTGCCGGTATTGGTGGTGGCAATAACGCTGCTGCCGGCACAATTACCATTGCAGGCGGTGCAACCACAGCGACCGGCGGTGAATACGCTGCGGGCGTTGGTGGTGGGTACAGGGCCGCAGGCGGCAACGTATCGGTTTCCGGCGGAACAGTCTTCGCAATCGGCGGTGAATACGGCGGTACGGGCATTGGTGGCGGGGACCAAGGTGCAGGCGGTTCACTAACCATCTCTGGTGGTACAGTTGTAGCTGCAGGCGATAGATATGCTGCAGGCGTTGGCGGCGGTCAGTATCAGGTGGGAGGCACGGTAAATATTACCGGCGGCTCACTCACTGCTACCGGCGGCAGATACGGTGGTGCGGGCATCGGCAGCGGTGGTAATTATACTTCCGGTACAGACGGCACAGTCAATATCTCGGGTGGACAAGTTACAGCCACAGGCGGCGGTAGTGGTGCAGGTATCGGTGGCGGTACCGGTTCCACGGGTAGTGCGGTTACAATCTCCGGTGGCACAGTCGTCGCACAGAGTTATAGTGGTGCAGGTATTGGTGGCGGTAACAATGCTACAAATAATACAGTGGCAATCACCGGTGGCAAGATCAATGCACAGAGTAGCGGCGGTGCAGGCATAGGTGGTGGCTATAAAGGTGCTGGCGGAACAGTGGAAATCTCCGATGGAACTGTTTTCGCACAAAGTGATGATGGTGCAGATATCGGTTCGGGCATGAACGGTGCAGTTGACGGAACAAATACCTTTACCGGTGGTTCTATTTGCCTTGCCAGTTCCTCCATTACCACCGCACCCACAAATGATACGGATACAGTCGGCTGTGCTGTTGTAACAGGCTTTGAGCCTAACGAAGCGGTCGCAATCACAGACTTAGCAAACTATGGCGCAAACGATATCGTAGCCGATGAAGCCGGTGCCATCTACTTATGGCTGCCGAACGGTACCTATACATTCACGGCAAACGGTCGCGAATGCACGGTGAAGCTTCAAGATGGCGTCGGCAATACAGGTGTGCTTGTCAACGGTAAAGAAGTCGCATTTGGTCCGGACGATCCTGCTGAAGGATGGACTTATGACACATCTACATTCACACTGAAGCTTAGCGGTGCAGGTCCTTTTACACTTTCGGGAAGCAACTTGAACGGCAGTGTACGCGTCGTTGTAACGGAAAACGTCTCCAACCAGATTTCACTTTCGAATCTGAAACTCAGTACAACAGGCAGCGGACAGTGTGCTTTCGCACTGGAAAACAACGCTATTGTCTCTCTCTATCTTGCAGGAACAAATAAGCTCACCTCCGGCTCCAACCGTGCAGGGCTTGAAGTTGCAGCGGGACAAACTATCACCATTGATCATGCACCTGATGATACCACAGGATCACTAACTGCAACGAGTGGCTATGGTGCTGCCGGTATCGGTGGTGGCTCTGAAACAGACGCCGGCACGATAAATATTAATAGCGGTATTGTAACTGCCCTTGGTAGCGGGTACTTCTCTGCCGGCATCGGCGGTGGCGGCAATGCAGGAACAGGCACAATAAACATCTCCGGTGGAACAGTTACAGCAGTCGGAGCCGACTATGCTGCCGGTATTGGCACAGGCGGCTATGCTGTCGAATCTGGGCATGATGTCGGTACGGTTACCATCTCCGGCGGAACAGTTACGGCAACCGGTGGCGCTTTGAGTGCCGGCATCGGTGGTGGTGATACCGATCCGGGCGGAACGGTAATAATCTCCGGCGGACGGGTTACAGCAACCGGCGGACGTGGTGCAGCCGGTATTGGCGGTGGCGGTCACTATTGCGACATAGCCGGCGAGGGTGCAACACTCTCTATCTCTGGCGGAACGGTCTTCGCAATCGGCGGTGAGGGTGGAGGTCCCGGCATCGGCGGCGGTGTTAACAATGCAGAAGGCGGTGGCACAACACCGAATGTCTCCGGCACAAGCACCTTTACGGGTGGCTCTATCCGCGTTGATAACGGTTATGCAGCGAATGATCCCACCAACGGTACAAATCGCGTCTGGTGTGTAACAGTACCGGAACTCACGCCCAACGCTTCTACCGCGGTTACATCACTCGGTACCTACGGTGTAAATGACCTCTTTGCCGACAACGACGGTAAACTCTATCTGTGGCTGCCTAACAACAGCTACAACTTTACGGCAGGAACCGAGGACTACCGGGCAACAGTATCCGATGCAAACACGACAGCGACCCTGAAAGGACCGGGTACAGGTATAGATAAATTGAACACTTACACCATCAGCCTTTATCCTAATCCTGTGCAAAACATCCTGCACATAAAAGCAGAGGAAGCAGTTACCGCTATCCGTATTTATAGTATGGACGGCACAGTAGTAACACAGACCGCAGGCGAAAACATAAGTGAAATTAACCTCACTCATCTGGCTGCCGGTATCTATATGGTACGTGTGGAAACAGGGGAAAGGGGAAGTGTGATGAAGGTTGTTAAGAAGTGAGATAGTTGGTAGTTAGTAGCTGGTAGTTAGTAGTTTTTTGGAAGAAGTTAAGGAAGTTAGGGAAGTTATTTTTAGTAGTTGGTAGTTGGTAGTTAGTAGATTTTGGAAGTTATTGAAGTTAAAGAAGTTAAACCACAAAAGGCACAAAAGAAATTTCACCATCCACCACTCACCAATCACTAATCACCAAACGTCTTTGCTCTTTTGTCTTTGTTCTTTGTTCTCAGTTAAACAATTCAACACTACACATTACACATTAAACAATTGTCTTTATTCTTTTGTCTTTGCTCTTTGTTCTCAGTTAAACAGTTCAACGATTAAACAATTAAACGATTAAACAAATATATAATCATTATGAAACTCAAATACCACAATCTCAAACTTTTATGCCTGACGCTCCTGATGATGATAGGAGCAAGTGGCTTATATGCCGTAGTTCCTACAGGAGTAACGATTAATGGAGTGGAAGTGGCAGAGGGAGCACCTCCTGCTGCCGGGTGGAATTATGATTCATCCACTTCGAAGTTGACAATCAACGGTGCAGGTCCTTTTACAATTTCGGGCAAGAACACAAGTGGTAAAGTTTGCGTTGTCGTTTCGGCGGATGTAACGACTGCAATCACACTTTCGAACCTTACACTCTGGGCAACAAGCAATGACCTGTGTGCCTTTGCTCTGGAAACAAACGCCAATGTATCGCTCTTCCTTAAAGGAAAGAATAGTCTCAAATCGGCATCGAACCGTGCGGGGCTTGAAGTTCCGGCGGAAGCAACACTCTCCATCACCCATGCACCCGATGATACCGAAGGCGCGCTGTCCGTGTTCGGCGGTTACTATGGTGCGGGCATCGGTAGCGGTAATAACGTTGCTGCCGGTACAATAATCATTAACGGCGGTGCAGTAGCAGCACAGGGCGGTTCCTATGCTGCGGGCATCGGTGGAGGTGGAGGCTATAGCGCAGCCGGTTCGCTGACGGTCAACGGCGGTGAGGTCGTTGCCATGGGCGGTTCCGGCAGTGCGGGCATCGGCGGCGGAGGGAAACGGAGCGGTGGCACGGTGATTATTACCGGCGGTTCAGTAACTGCCGAAGGCGGTGACTACGGTGCGGGTATAGGTGGCGGCGGCAGCTTCAACTCCGGCTCCGGTGCCGGTGGCACAGTAACCATCTCCGGCGGACGGGTAGTAGCGCATGGAAGTGTCTACGCTGCAGGTATAGGTGGCGGTGGTGGCTATAACTCCGGCGGTAATGGCGGCACAGTAGCAATTTCCGGAGGTACGGTCATTGCACAGGGTAATGGAGGCGGTGCGGATATTGGACCGGGAAAAAACAACAACAACGGCTCGGAGAACACTTTCACCGGCGGATCCATTTCTCTTGCTGCATCGTCCGCATTGCCGGCACCCACAAATAATATTAAATCGGTTGGCTGTGCGGTGGTATCAGGCTTCAATGCTAACACAGCTGTTACGATTACAGGGCTTTCGGATTACGGCGTGAATGATATTTTTGCCGACAACTACGGCAGTATCTACTTGTGGCTACCGGATGGCACCTACACATTCGATGCAAACGAACGCAACTGTACAGTAGAGATTCAGGGCGGTGTCGGTCCCACAGGCATAACGGTTAATGGTGAGGAAGTTGCATTCGGACCATCGGGAGGTGCCGGATGGAACTTTGATACAGATACTCAAACACTTACATTATCCGGTGCAGGACCCTTCACACTATCGGGTGGCAATCCAACAGGTGCTGTTTGCGTATTTGTTCCGGATAACTTTAACAATACAATTACACTCTCCAACCTGACAATCCTGTCAAGGGGTAATAACCAGTGTGCCTTTGCACTTGGGCAGAATGCCAATGTATCGCTTTTGCTTACGGGTAACAACAGACTTGGGTCAGGCGAGAATCACGCGGGTCTCGAAGTTGCAACGGGACAGACACTTTTCATAAATAATGTCTCCGGCGACGAGGCGGCAACGCTCAGCGTAACGGGTGGTATCCGCGGTGCAGGTATTGGTGGTGGCGCAAACGCTGCTGCCGGCACAATTACCATTGCAGGCGGTGCAATCACAGCGACCGGTGGTAGCTACGGTGCGGGCGTTGGCGGCGGTTACAAGGGAGCAGGCGGCAACGTATCGGTTTCCGGCGGCTCACTTACTACCACGGGAGGCTACTACGGTACAGGCATTGGTGGCGGTGGCGGTGGCGATAGCTACAATAGCGTTGGCGGTGCAGGTGGTTCGCTGACCATCTCCGGTGGTACAGTTGTAGCTACAGGCGATAGATATGCTGCCGGCGTAGGCGGCGGCCAGAGGCAAGCAGGAGGCACGGTAAATATTACCGGCGGTTCACTCACTGCTACCGGCGGTGGAAACGGCGGTGCGGGCATCGGCAGCGGTCCTTCTTATTCAGGTACAGACGGCACAGTCAATATCTCGGATGGACAAGTTACAGCCACAGGCGATAGTGGTGCAGGTATCGGTGGCGGTAGCGGCTCTACAGGTAGTGCGGTTACAATTTCCGGTGGCACGATCATCGCACAGAGTAGTAGTGGCGCCGGTATTGGTGGCGGCTACAACGCCACAAATGACACGGTTACAATCTCCGGCGGCAAGGTCATAGCACAAAGTGGCGGCGGTGCGGGCATCGGTGGCGGCTACAAAGGTGCAGGCAGTACGGTGTCAATCGCCGGTGGAACTGTTTTCACACAAAGTAATGACGGTGAGGATATTGGGTCGGGCAGTAGAGGTGCAGTTGCCGAAACAAACACCTTTACCGGTGGCTCTATTCGTCTTGCCAATTCATCCATTACCTCTGCACCTACAAATGGTACGGATACAGTCGGCTGTGCTGTTGTAACAGGCTTTGAGCCTGACGAAGCGGTCGCAATTGATGGACTATCACCATACGGCATAAACGATATAGTAGCCGACGAAACCGGTGCCATCTACTTGTGGCTGCCGGACGGTACCTACGCATTCACGGCAAACGGTCGCGAATGCACGGTGAAGCTTCAAGATGGTGCCGGCAACACAGGTGTATTTGTCAACGGTAAAGAAGTTGCATTTGGTCCGGACGACCCGGCTGAAGGATGGAGCTATGAGGCATCTACCTCCACACTGAAGCTTAGCGGTACAGGTCCTTTCACGCTTTCCGGCTCCAGCTTAAACAGCAGCGTAAGTGTCGTTGTACCGGAAAGTGTCTCCAATCAGATTACACTTTCAAATCTGACGCTCAGGGCAGCAGGCAGTAATCAGTGTGCTTTCGCACTGGATACGCTCGCCGTTGTTTCTCTTTTCCTTGAGGGAACAAATAAGCTCACCTCCGGCTCCGGACGTGCAGGGCTTGAAGTTACTACAGGACGAACTATCACCATTGATCATGCACCCGACGATGCAACAGGGTCGCTGACCGCAACGAGCGGTTATAATGCTGCCGGTATCGGTGGTGCCTCCGGAGCTGACGCCGGCACGATAAATATTAATAGCGGCATTGTAACTGCCCTTGGTGGCGGAAACTTCGCTTCCGGCATCGGCGGTGGCGTCAATGCCGGAGCAGGCACGATAAACATCTCCGGCGGAACGGTTACAGCAACCGCCGGCGACTTTGCTGCCGGTATTGGCACAGGCGGCTGTGCTGCCGAAGCTGAACATGATGCCGGAACGATTACCATCTCCGGCGGAAAGGTAACGGCAACCGGTGGCGAGTTGGGTGCCGGCATTGGTGGCGGCGACTCCGATCCGGGCTGCACAGTAAACATTACAGGTGGAGAGGTTATCGCCACAGGTGGCGACTACTCAGCCGGCATTGGTGGTGGCTGCAACTTCTTTTATCCCGACGGCTCTACTGTCTTTGGCGGGACGGTAACTATATCGGGTGGTCGGATTACGGCAACCGGCAGCCGCTGCGCTGCGGGCATCGGCGGTGGTGCAGGAGCATCTAACCCCGGTGGTGCAGGAGCAATTCTAAGCGTTTCCGGTGGAACAGTCTTCGCAATCGGTGGTGAGGGTGGAGGTCCCGGCATTGGTGGTGGTGTTAATGATGCGGATGCTGGTGGCACGACACCTAACGCGTCCGGCACAAGCACCTTTACCGGTGGCACCATCCGCATTGATGGCGGCTATGCAGCGAATGATCCCACCAACGGCGCAAATCGCGTCTGGTGTGTATCAGTACCGGAACTTACGCCCAATGCGGCTATCGAAGTTACATCACTCGGCACCTACGGCGTGAACGATCTCTTTGCCGACAATAATGGTAAACTCTATCTATGGCTGCCTAACAACAACTACAACTTTACGGCAGAAGCTGCAAACTACGAGGCAACAGTAGCCGATGCAAACACGACAGCAACCCTGAAGGGACCGGGTACAGGTATAGATAAATTGAACACTTACACCATCAGCCTTTATCCTAATCCTGTACAAAACATCCTGCACATAAAAGCAGAGGAAGCAGTTACCGCTATCCGTATTTATAGTATGGACGGCACAGTAGTAACACAGACCGCAGGCGAAAACATAAGTGAAATTAACCTCACTCATCTGGCTGCCGGTATCTATATGGTACGTGTGGAAACAGGGGAAAGGGGAAGTGTGATGAAGATGGTTAAGAAGTAGGATGGTTGGTAGTTAGTAGTTGGTAGATAGTAGTTAGTAGATTTTGGAAGTTATTGAAGTTAAGGAAGTTAAAGAAGTTAGGGAAGTTATTTTTAGTAGTTAGTAGATAGTAGTTAGTAGTTAGTTTTTTGGAAGTTAAAGAAGTTAGGGAAGTTAACGCGTTCCGGGGTGCGGGATCTGATTTGTTCATCGTTCTCCGTTCAACAATTAAACGATTCAACAATTCAACACTACACATTACACATTAAACATTAAACAATTGTCTTTATTCTTTTGTCTTTGCTCTTTGTTCTCAGTTAAACAGTTCAACGATTAAACAATTAAACAAATAAATAATCCCACTATCCCAAAGTCCCCCTTCGGGGGATTTAGGGGGCTTTATAAACTTAATATCATTATGAAAACAAAATCTATTTTTATTCTGGCAATCCTGCTTTTCACCTGGATGGGAAGAGCAGCGGCACAAACCTATGATGGATATGAAATCTACGAAGGGAAATATGACGAAGTAAATGGCATACTTTACCTTCCCGATAACGACTGGAAAGAGGCGGAAGGTAGTGTACTCAGCACATATACCGGTAGTACCATAAGCTTTAAAAACAATGCAACCTTTAAACTTCGGAAGATTACAGGTTACGACGAAGATAATAATCCTATATACGACTACAAAACAAAGACTCTCCCCTTGACGAAGATAACGGGCAGTTACTATAAAAACCCGAACGTTAAAGGTGTGTATATACCCGATAATGTGAAGGAAATAGGTCCGGGTTCATTCGACAAGTTCACCGGACTGACAATTGTGACCGGTTGTAGTGGGGTGGAAAAGATTGGGGCAAGTGCATTCCAAAGCTGTACGGCACTGAAAAATGCCTCCTTTATTAAAGTAAAGGAAATCGGATACAGGGCGTTTAAGGGTTGTACAGCATTAGAAACCATAGGACTGGGTGCAGTCAACGAGCAAGAAATTGGCGAAGAGGCATTCGACGGATGTACTGCTTTATCCGGCAGCATACCCGTTAACGGTACTGTGGGTAGGTACGCATTCCGAAATTGTGAAAAGATAACCAAAGTGGATATCAGCACTACGGCAGATAGCATTGGTCCGGCGGCTTTTATCGGCTGTTCGGAGCTGGAAACCATAGAGTTCAACGGAAACACCAAGTTACGGATTGGAAATAGGGCTTTCTACGGCATTAAAAAAGTAAGAACCCTGCTGGTAGGCGGTGTAAGTATCGGGGAGGATGCCTTTAGCAAAGATGAAAACGACCTAGACCAACCCGAGGGTTTAGAAAGCGTAACTTTCTCTCCTTCGGTAAAGATTATCGGGAGTAGTGCCTTTCGATGGTGGGGTTCACTAAAGCACCTCGATCTGGGTACTTCGGTGGAATTTATCGGTAACAATGCTTTCACCGAATGTGGCATGGAGGCTATTCAGTTTAGTCCCGAAGTAAAGATTATAGATAGTTACGCATTCTATGAATGTCCGAATATTAAGAAAATAGAGATTCCGGAAAAAACGAAAATCATAGGTCGCAGTGCTTTCTACAAATGCCCGAAACTAACCGAAGTAACAATGACAGGTGTCGACTCCATCGCTGATGCTGCTTTCTACAAATGTGAGGAGCTGACAAAGCTAACACTGGGCGACTCCCTTAGAATACTTGACAATCATGCTTT
>MTKW01007571.1_pt1 | contig 41992 bp, 27 predicted proteins | sample 1042761 | NCBI WGS metagenome assembly MTKW01 (sample SAMN06205366, study PRJNA360243) | anaerobic digester metagenome | biome: Wastewater treatment plant; feature: Anaerobic digester sludge; material: sludge; isolation source: anaerobic digester fed with sludge from wastewater treatment plant ... | reverse complement strand
GCGATATCCTGCACAGCTACGCTCCAGGAACCTGGAAAGACCTCGAGACCCCGGTAGGCATGGCTTTGGGCAAAGTGGATGTATGCGAAGCAAATCATCATGCGAAAGATGCCATGGGAAAAGGTTTTCTCCAGGCAGTGCAACCCCGGGTCATTGTCGTACAGGGTTTTGCCCTGAGCCATCCCGATGCCACGGCACTCCGAAACATGCTCTCCAAGGAGATTTACCCCGGCGATCGGGATATCTTTCTGACCCATCTCTTTGATGTCAACAGGACTGTCCTGGGAGAGAAACTGATCTCTCAACTGAAAAGCACGGGCGGACATGTTGTCGTCAGGGTAAGACCGGGCGGGGATAGTTACCAGATCTACGTTCTGGATGACACTTCGGAGAGCTACACCATAAAAGGGGTCTACGGACCATACGAAAGTAATTGATCACTCTTGAACCCAGAATCATCAGAGATGAAAATATTCAAAACAATACTGTTTGTGCTGTTAGCAGTCTGCCAGACCGCACTCTTTGCACAGGTGAAGGTGGGCGACACCTTCTCTGCATGGTCGGAGGGTTATCTGGATATCCACCACATCAACAGCGGCAGGGGGGAGAGCCTCTTTGCCATCCTGCCCGACGGAACCACCCTGATGATCGATGCAGGTGAGATCGCTCCATCGCCCCGAACCACGGAGCCACGCCCCGACGAAAGTAGAAGTGCCGGTGAATGGATTGCCCGCTATCTTCAACAGATGATGCGTCCACTCCCGGAAAAAAAAATCGATTATCTCTTGCTGACCCACTTTCATGCCGACCATATGGGAGATGTGAAACTGGCACGAGAAAGGTCAAAAAAGGGAGATTACCTCCTCTCCGGAATTACCGAGGTGGGTGACCGGATTCCGTTCAGAAAGATTGTCGATCGCAACTGGCCCCACTACAATTGGCCTCATCAGTTGACTGGCGACCAGAACATGCAGAATTACATCCGGTTTGTAAAATGGCAGGTGACCAACGGTGCCGTGGCCGAACAGTTTGAAGTGGGCTCCGACAGGCAGTTTACGCTGCTTTATCGGGCGGAGCAATATCCCGGGTTCGAGATCAGGAATATTGCTGCCAACGGTTGGGTCTGGACAGGCGTCGGGGATAATCGCCACAATCTTTTCCCACCGATGGACCTCATTGACCATGATGAATTGCCGGGTGAGAATCAATGTAGCGCAGCCATCCGCATATCCTACGGCAAGTTCGACTATTTCCATGGCGGTGATATTGTCAACGCCGGCGCAACGGGCAGTTGGAGGGACATTGAAACGCCGGCAGGATGGGTTACCGGTCCGGTTGAGGTTTGTAAAGCCAACCATCACGCCAGTCACGATGCCATGGGTGAACCATTTCTGAAAGCGGTACGTCCGAGGGTCATCGTGATGCAACCCTGGTCTGCCAGCCACCCCGATCACCGGGTACTTCAGCGGATGATGGATCAGTCGGTATACCCTGGAGAGCGGGATATCTTCTCCACCAATCTCATGGAGGCGACTAAAACAGTGCTTGGAAGAGGCACCGAATCGATGAAGAGTCGACAAGGCCATATCGTGATCCGGGTTCAGCCCGGTGGTGACTATTTTACCGTTTTCATCCTCGATGATAGCGCCGAGAGTTACGCCATAAAATCGATCCATGGTCCCTATGAATGCAGATAAGAGACAAAAGCTCTTCCTGCTGGTCCCTATCCAGCTGGTGTTGGCACTGCTGGCCTTGCAACATGGAGGGTTCCTCTTCAGGTCGGGTACGGCTGCCGGCGGGATAGTGATCCTGCTGCTGATCATCCTGGAACGGATGAGACTGAAACAGACTGTAACAGGGATGTTCGCCCTGATAATGGCCCTCTCCCTCTCCATCGTGGGAGACTGGTTTCTCTCGCACCGGCATGGTGAGAGCCTCCGGTTTCTTTACGGAATCCTCTTCTTCTTCCTTGCCCACGCAGGGTACCTGTGGTATGCCCTGCACCAGGGAAGCATGAGATGGAGAGCTACCCTTATCCTGCTTGCCATCTATCTCCCGTTCTACCTGCTGATACTCTATCCGGCATTTACAGACAGGCGGGTGATGATTGCCGTGCTCGGCTATCTGCTCATCTCGGTCTGTTCATTGGGAGCAGCCCTGGGAATAGGAGGCGATCAACGCTCCAGGCTCGCATTCATCCTCGGTATAGCATCGCTGCTATTCTCCGATACCATCATTGCCCTCCGTGAGTTTACCGGTTACCACCGGTTCAATTCACTTATCCTGCCCACCTATTACCTCTCCCATATCTTTATCGCCTGCTCACTGTTATTCCGGCAATCCATCGCAGATGAAAAAGAGAGTGACCCTTCAGGAGAGACGCCAAATGAATAGTTTCCGCCGGAAAAGGTGAAAAATAGCTTTATATGGTGTATATTTGCGTGCTATGACTCTAAAAAACGGCTTGACAACTCCTACCCGTAGGGCTACAGTTATCGTCGCCCTCCTGCTCCTTTTGTCTGCATCAATCGACACCAAGGCCCACAATGCCGACTCCCTGATTGTCACGCTGGACAGGGTTATCAACAAACGGTCGAATTACATGGCGCAACGTGAGGAGACAATAGAGATGCTCAAGCAAAGAAAGAGGTGGCTAAAGGATACCATCGCGATCATCAATGTCAACCGGGAGATCATCGAGCAGTACAACAGTTTCATATGCGACTCTGCCGAACATTACATCCATGAGAACCTGGCGTTGGCTAAACGTTTGAATAACGACGAACTTGTGGTGGAGCAACTGCTCCGTCTATCCTACATCTACTCCCTGTCGGGGCTGTTTCTTCAGGCCACCGAAATATTCAATTCTCTCGATTACGACCGGTTACCCGACAATTACAAGATATGGTACTGCTGGAACCGGATCCGTTATTACGAGAACCTGATTTTCTATACCGCCGACGAACGGTATGGCCATCAATACGAGGAGCAGAAAGAAGCCTACCGGAAGATGGCGATGGAGTTCCTGCAGGAAGAGTCGGAGGAATACAGGAAGGAATTTGCGCATGCCCTTCAGCAACAGGGGGCGTTTGATGAGGCCGAAGAGCTGCTGAAAAAGATTTTCGAGGACCAGCAACCCGATCGGCACGCCTATGCCATGGCAGCCATGAATCTGGCAAAACTGCACCGCATGACCGGCGACAAACAATCTGAAAAAGAGTATCTCACGATTGCGGCAATCACCGACACCAAACTGGCGGTGAAGGAGAACGAAGCACTTCTGTCGCTGGCGCTCCTGTTACACGAGGAGGGTGATATCGACCGGGCCTATGAATATATCCGGGTGGCACTCGACGATGCCCTCTTCTACAATGCCAGGTTCAAGAACGCGGTTATCGCCCGGGTACAACCCATTATCGAAGATAATTACCTGAAAAAGATCTACTTGCAACAAGATAATCTGAAGCGTTTTTCAATCGTTACCAGCCTCTTTGCACTGGTGCTGATTCTCACCCTCTCCTACCTCTTCTTCCAGGTGAGGGCAGTTACCAGAGCCCGGAAGGAGCTCCGTGAAATGAATGACGAGCTGCGACGGCTAAACCGGAAACTGGATGAGGCGAACCGGGTGAAGGAGCACTATATCGGACATTTCATGAATCAGTGCTCGATTTACATTAACCAGCTGCACAGGTTCAGGAAAAACGTGGAGCTGAACATGAAGACCGGTCAACTGGCCAATCTCTTCAAATTCTCCTCGGAAGAGCTGAAAAAGGATATCTCCGAACTACATGCCAATTTCGACAAGGCGTTCCTGGCCCTCTTTCCCAGGTTTGTAGAGGAGTTCAACTCCCTGCTCAGACCGGGGGAGGAGTACTCCCTCGAGCATGGAGAACTCAATAACGAACTCAGAATCTTTGCATTGATGAAACTGGGAATAACCGACATGAAACAGATAGCCGACTTCCTTCACTACTCGGTTCAAACCGTATATAACTACCGGAGCAAGGTAAAAGGGAAAGCCAAGCTGACAGGCGAAGAGTTCGAGGAGATGGTGTTGAAGATCGGGAGTATCAACTGACTTCCCCGATAAAAGAAAAAACCCCGGGACCACAAGTAAGGGTGCCGGGGTTGATATCTCTCTCCAGATTTCCTATTCGCAGTTCTCTTCGATCACGAAATCGCTTCCGGTCTCACTGTCCAGAATTTGAACACTCTTCTCCTGGTTGGTGAAACGAACGCGGATTCCCACGATCTCCACCTCCTTGGGCAATCCGAAAAACTCTCTCGGATAGATATACCGCTGAAAGGCCGTCACTGTACCCAGATTGCCTAACGATTCCATCTGGGTTCGCGCCGAGACTTCATCCACCGTTTTCTCCTTCACTTCCCCATTTTCCATATAGGTAACCTTCGCCTGCAGATAGACGTTACCCCCTTTGAGACCTCCCTCGGTCACATAATTGGGTTCATTGTACCGGATGGCAAAGATATCACCGAATCCGAACGTGGCGGGAACAAACGAGAGGGGCGGATCGGCAGTGAAATCCATCATCGGTTCAGTACCGCCGGTAACCTGCAGCAGTTTCGACTCCAGCACATCATCACCGGGATATTTCTCGCCATTGAATCCGAACGCCTCGCCACAGAAGGTGTAACCGGCATTGAACTTCACGGCACGGCTACCGGTACGCACCTTGATCTTCACAACACCCTCGACCACCTTCTGGCTCGGGATCTGATCGTGGATCTGGAAGGTGGTGGCCGACTTGAATACCACCCACTCTACCGGACCGGTATTTCCGAGTACTCCGAAGCGGCTTTGGAACGAGCCAGCCCAGGGGAGTCCGTCACTCGGGTTCCTGTCGGAACTGCTCATCAGCACCATCGGCTCATCGGTCACCCTGTTGCCAGCAAAGTCGGCCTGCGTGGTCAACGTCAGTGTAGCATTCTCCTTCACGTTCCATGCCTTGGGCATTAATATACCGAACGCAAGCTTGCTGTTTCCGTCGGTTTCCGCCACGATCTTGATCCTGACGGCAATCTCGATGTCACTATCTACCTTGGCGTCATCGGGATGAATGATCTCCTCGATGGTCATACAGGTGGTCACCATAAAAATGATGGCCAGGAGGGAGAAGAGATATTTATATTTTCTTATAAGTTTCATAGGTGAATCATTTTACTGGTTAATGCTTTTAAAGGTGTATTTGTAAGAGAGGGCGCTGCAATCGAGCTGGAAAGGAATAATAAACTCCCCTTTTTCGAAGTATGCCACCACCGTCTCCGACCCTTTCAGTCTCAGCTCATTGGGAACCGCGTCGGTATTGAGGTAGGCCTCCTGTCTGCCCTCCGGAATCTCATATCCGAAGGGGAGAAAAGGCACCTCCCCGTTATCGAAGGTGACGCCACTGATCCGGTTATCGGTGTAGTGCAACGTTAAACGGAAGGAATCGAAGAAATCGAGTTTAGAGGCGATGTCGATTCCGTTAATATTCACCTCATCGTACTGATACACATGGAACAATCCGTACTGGATATCGTAATCGCCGGGAGTGTCGTTCGACATCAGGGTACGGTTCTCATCTTCGCACCCGGTAAAGGCGATAGATACCGTTAGCAGGAAATATATGATGCTCTTGTTTATCTTCATGACTGTTGTTTTTTTTCGTTTCTTTTTTTTTTCATTAATGGAGTATCGTGTCGATATCTACCCAGAAGAAGCGGGGCCGGTAGCTGCTCACGTCGCTGAACTGCTGCGCGAACACCTCGGTATTGACGTTGTAACTTACCAGGATCATTCCCTCCTTTTCGAACCAGGGATGCGCCATTGCATTATAGGTCAAAAGATTGGGGGTGTCCTGCTCATACGTCTTGAATATCAACTTCTTGTTCCGCCACGGTCCAACCGGGGTATCGGAGACGAATGTGTAAATCTCACCCGAATTAAAGGTCTTCTTCTGCGTGAGCAGCACGTACTTGTCTCTCAATTTGAAAACATTGAATTGCGAGGAGACCGGTACCGAAGCTAACCCCTCCAGCTTGACCGCATCCGCGGGATTACCGCTCCAACCCGAACCGGTGTAATATTCCCAGCTTCCGTAGGGATTTCCCTCCGGTACGCGAGCAGCCAGCACTTCAGAGATGGGATCAAAATCGTTCCGCACATCCACCTGTGCATAGATATAGTTATAGTCTCCATCGTGAAGTGCCGCCATTCCGAAGTGGACATCGGCAGAACCCTCATACGGGACAGCTGTTACCCTGATCAATTCCAGATCCGGGAGAGAGTACTCCAGCAGGTCTGTCCTCTCGTACATGAATCCCCACATCCCTTCGGCTCCCTGATACATCAAGGTTTGGAAGATATAAAGCTTCTCTCCGTTTACAAAACCATGTCCGGGCCAATACCATTTCCGTTCATCGGGGTAACCCGGAGGAACGGCCGCCGACGCCTGCGGGTTGCCACCAAAGCCGTAAATCGGAGTAACCCTCATCGTCTCACGGTCGTAGAGGAAATAGGTATTACGGTACATGCGGTCGGAAGTGGAACGTTGACCGTTTGTCACAGGACCGATATAGGAATCCCCCATCAGGAAGATAACCCGGCCATCGGGCAATGGTATGGAGTACATGCCGTCACCTGCCGTCACGCCTCCCCTGTCGGGGATGATTATCCGGGCAATCGACCGGTCAAGGCCATCGATCTTGGTCTGGAGGCTCCGTCTGGTCACCTCCTTTTCTCCATCCATCAGGGTGAGGATCACCTGAACCGGTTCGTTGTATGGCAACCGGGTAAAAAATGTCGAGGTCTCTCCCTTGGATAAGGTGATCGCCTTGCCTGGCTTTGAAAGTTCCAACCGGAAATGGTCGTACCGCGAATCAATGTCGCCCACCTCCCAGCTCACGAAGAGCGTATCGGCATTTGATCTGCTCGTCATTGAGATCTGGACGGCAGAACCATCCTCCTCGAAGGGATTCTTCCTGATACCTTCATCGCCTTTAGAGCAGGAGATATGGAAGAGGAAGAGGATAGAGACGGTCAGTTTTACTCTATTACATAGTCGCATCTTTTCACTTTGCTATTGAATTACTTTATTTTATAACAGGTTATTACCGTGTCAGGTTCGGATTGAGCCTTTTTTCCCTGATCGGATAAGGCAGCAACAGACTCTCCTGGGTAAAGGGGTTGGTATGTCCAGGTGTCTGGTAACCGATCAGCTCTACCATCTCACCCGTCATCACATGCAACGCCTTACGGCTTCTCACCATGTCGAACCAGGTCTGATTCTCAAATGCAAGCTCCCAGAAGCGCTCCTTCAACACCTGATCGGCAGTGATCGAGGAGGGTTTCAACTCTCCAGGCAGTGCCCTGCTTCGCACCGCATAGTATGCATTGATAGCGTCGCCATCGCTCGTGGTACCGCCATCAGCCCTCGCCTTCGCTTCGGCCATAACCAGAAGGAGGTCGGCATAACGCAAGAGGGTGAAGTTTGCACCCGACTTGCCGACAACTGCTGCATTCTGGTCCCAGTACTTGTAAATAAACGATCTGTCGAATTCAACCACACCCGATCCGTCGAGTGCCTCCTTTGCCGAGTAGTAGAATGTCTGCTCCTCAGCCCGGCGATCTCCTTCTGGATAGGAGTCAAGGAAAAGCTGGGTAACCGTTACTGCTCCTCCATAAGCGGGACTTGCAGAAACTGGTTTTGCCGGTGCCGGGTATGGCAAGAGAGCGAAGTGGAGAGGATTGCCTGCGTTGTCTGCCTCACGCTGAAGCGACCAGATGATCTCACCTGAATTCTCAACACTCCTTAGCTGGTTGTAATTGTCGAAGAGGTAGAAACTGCCGCTGTTATAGACCTCCTTGGCCTTGTTGTAAGCCTTGGCAAAATATTCCGCCCCCTTTTGCAACGGGTAGCCCCCCATTGTCAGGAGAACTTTGGCATGCATCGCCTTTACGGTCCCTTTGGTAACCCTTCCTTCCAGGCTGGTCCACGGAAGATTTTCCATCAGTTCTCCAGCCTTGACCATATCGGCATCGATCTGGTTGTATACCTCCTCCATGCTCGAGAGTTCAATCTCGGTATCGCTCAGGTCGCGTGTTGGAGTAAGTTTAAGCGGAACCGGTCCATAAAGCCTCACCAGGTTGAAGTAGAAGTATCCTCTCAGGAAGTAGACCTCCCCCAGGAACTGATTCTTCTTAGCTTCGCTGATGGTTCCCTCTGCCATCCCTTCAATGCCTTCAATGATACTGTTACAGTTCTCAATGGCGCGGTAGGCCGATTCCCAGAACCGTTGCACATATCCGTTGTTTTCGGCAACCATCAGGCTGTTCGCCTGTGCAAGGTCCTGCGTGCCGGAACCGCGTGCCCGCTCTCCGTAACCATGCAGAAACTCCAGGAAGATGTAGTTTTGTGAACCCGGTTCCACATCGGAATCGAAAATATCGTCGAGGAAGGTATAAACCCCGTTCACCGCGGCGAGCGCTTGTTTTTCGTTCTGGTAGTACGACTCGGGGTTGAGAAAGGTTTTGGGGTCCTCTTTCAGGAAGGAGTCGCACGCTACCAGGGTAAGTGCCGCGGCAATTAACCAGTTTAGTGGTGATAATATCTTTTTCATAGAGCTTTTCGTTTTAGAATGTTATCTTCAGGTTTGCAGTGATGGTAGTTGGCCGCGGATAAGAGTAGAAATCGATACTCTGCCCGTTATCGGTGCTGAAGGCACCCAGCTCGGTATCGTAACCCGGGTAAGCGGTCAAGAGCGCCAGGTTCTCGGCCGACACGCCAACCGTAAGACCGTTCACCTCCTTGAGCCATCTCAGCATCTCTTTTCCCAAGGTATAGGTCAGTGAGACGTTGCGGAGACGGAGAAAATCACCTTTGTGCAGCATGAAGGAGTCCTTCTCGTTTTCTCCGAAATAGGGATCGGAGGGGAGACGCAGTGCAGCGATCATCGTGTTCTGGTTCTCCGGTGTCCACGCATTCAGCATCGTCTTCATGCTGTTGCTGTAGAGGGCACGGTTCTCTCCCATGGCACGGGTGATGCTCATGATCTTGAATCCATATACGTAGTTGAGGTCGACCAGTAACGACAACCCCTTGTAGGAGAATTTGTTCACCATGGTCAAATTCCCCTTGGGACGACCATTACCCATCAGTTGCCGGTCGGCTTCGTCGATCTTGTAATCACCGTTCACATCCTCGTACTTGATATCGCCCGGCTTCTTGCCATACTTGGCAGCCTCTTCAACCTCTTGGAGGCTCCATGTGCCCAGTCGCCTGTAGACATAGTAGGAGGCCCACTCGATCCCTTCGCGTGCGATGGTGTTGTTTCCGGTCTCGATGGTCTCCCCGTTGATGTCGATCGTCATCAGCTTGTTCGTCGCATATACCAGGTCGGTTGTCCAGGAAAAATCGCCGGTATTGATATTTCGTGATGTAAATGTTGCTTCAAACCCGTTGTTCCGAATCTCGCCCAGGTTGGTCCATGTGGTGGAGTATCCGGTAGTGATGGGCACCTGTTTCTGGAAGAGCAGGTCGCGGGTCGACTTGCTGTAGAAGTCGAGAATCAGTTCAAACCGGTTATTCAGGAGGCCCAGGTCGAGTCCCACATTGAACTGGCTCGACGACTCCCATTTCAGGTCCTTGTTGCCCAGATTGCTCAACACCACGAATGAAGAGAGTTCCTTATTGAAGATGGTGGTGCCGTTTCCGTACTGCGAAATGGTACGGTAACTGGGAATCGAGGCATTTCCAACAAGACCGTAACTTGTCCTTAGCTTGGCCTGGCTTACCGTTTGACGCAACGGCTCGAAGAACTCCTCTTCCGAGAGATGCCAACCGGCCGATACTGAAGGGAAGAAACCGTACTTGTTGTTTGCACCGAAGTTGGATGCCCCGTCGGCACGGAAAGTAGCCCCGAGAAGGTATCTATCCTTGATGTTGTGGTTCATCCTGAAATAGTAGGAGTTCATGGTGTTCTGGTCCATTCCAGAGGTAGGCTCGTGCCAGGTGGTTCCGGCCGAGAGGTTGTGATAGCCGAACGAGTCGTCAAAGAATTGCTCGGAACCCGACGACGAACTTTCGGAACGGTTATAGTACCAACTGGCTCCCAATACGAATTCGGAACGAAGCAATCCGGAAAGGTATTCGTCGTTGTAGGTGAAGTAGTTCTCGCTACTCATCTTCTGATTGTCATAGTTGTAGATATCTGCATAGCCGCCGTTGTTCTCGCTCACATCCTGCAATCCTGCCTTTGCGTAGCTCATCCGCTTCCGGTAGGTCTGCTGAAGGTCTCCTTGCAGCGTCAAGGTCAGTTTGCTGGAGAGATCGATGGTGGTGTTCAGGCTGAAGAGCGAGAAGTTCTGCTTCCATTCGTCCCTTCTGTCACGCAACAGCAGTAGCGGGTTCTCCCCCTCCTCCGAAAACATGTAATCACCTTTCCGGCCCCAGGTTCCATCTTCATACCTGACAGGTACGATGGGCGGCATCTCGATCATGTTGCGAACCACACCCTGTCCGAAAGAGTTCTCCATGTCGTTATTGTTTCCCTTTTGACTTCCTACCGTACCTACGACCTGCATCCTGAGCCACTCCTTGATCCGGCTATTGACGTTTACCGTACCCGATATCCGCTCATACTCCGACCCTTTGACTATACCCTCATGGTTCTGGTAGCCGAGACTAGCATATATGCTGGTATCATCTGAACCCGAGCTGTAAGAGAGGATATGGTCGTTCGTGACCGCGGTCCGTGTCAGCTCTTTTTGCCAGTTGGTATCATACTTGGGCGAGGCGATAAGCAATCCGTTATCATCGTAGCGGTAATTTCCCGATCCATCCTTCGCATAATAGAAGAGCCGCTCATCGGGTGTGAGCAGATGAGGCATCACTTGCCCGCTGTATGCGTAACTCCTCCGCTGTACCTCCATGTACTCGTCTGCATTCAGTACGTCCAGCTCGCGGGTCATGAAGCCAAAACCGACATTACCGTCATAGGTAATGGAGCCTTTGCCCTTCTTGCCTTTTTTCGTAGTGATCAATACCACACCGTTCGAGCCTTGTGCTCCATACATGGCGGTAGCCGCAGCATCCTTGAGAATATCGATCGACTCGATGTTTGCCGAGTTGATGATGCCGGGGTCTACCCCTACCACGCCATCAAGTACATAGATGGGATCCTTCCCCGCATTGATTGAACCCATGCCTCGCACACGAAGGGAAGATGATCCTCCCGGCCTTCCAGACATGGATATATTGGTCACACCGGCCACTTTACCTGCAATACTCTCCATGATGTTAAAGGCTGAGGGGCGTTCGTTCAACTCTTCACTCTTCACCGAGCTGACGGCGATGGAGACATCCCTTTTGGAACGGGTTCCATAACCGATTACTACCAGGTCTTCCATAAGCACCGCATCGGTACGTAAAACTACCTCGAAATGGTTCTTGTTTCCGATTTCGAGCTCTGCTGTGATCATGCCCACATACGAGATCGCGAGGAGCTTGTCTCCCCCTGCGATATTCAAGGTGAAACTGCCATCGATACCGGTGGTGGTACCCCTGTCGGTACCCTTTATCATCACGGTTGCACCGATAACCGGTTCACCCTCCTCATCGACCACGACTCCCGTGATGTTCCTCCCCGTCTGTTGGGAATCTGGGCTTGGCGTGGCATGCACGTTCAATCCCATACCAAGGAACAGGAGCAGCACCATCATCATTTTCATTAGAATGGGCATTCTGCCCGGTGCATTTACATTCTGTCTTCTTTTCATCTTAGTGATAATTTAACTTGTGATTGGTTCATGATTCGATCTATAGTTATTCCAATCCCCACTTCTCGTTGGGTTGCTCGCCCATGAAAAGCTCCAAGACTCCTCCACGGGCAATCTCATTGAAATCTATATAGCACTTGTTGTATTCTTTCCCGTTCAGTAACGCCCGCTGGATATATATGCGGTCAGGGCCATTATCATGAGCGATAATGGTAAACTTGTCACCCGTGGCATGGGCTGGATCGAGACGAAATTCCACCCTCTCGAAAACGGGACTGGTGATCTCCATGCGGGTATCTCCGGGACAAGCAGGATGGATACCCGAGGCGGCCAGGACGTACCATGCCGACATCTGTCCGGCATCCTCATTGCCCACGATTCCCTCCACTTCGTTGCGGTATGCCCTTGCACATATGCTCCTCGTCCATTTCTGGGTGCTCCAGGGCTGGTTCAACCGGTTGAAGAGGAACGGCACGAAGTGAACCGGCTCGTTCGCATGGTTATAGTAGTCGTTCCACAGGAAATGAGCAGGGGTCAGCTCAAAGAAGCGGGTCAGGTCTTCGAGCACCCTTTCCCTGCCTCCCATCAGTTCTACCATCCCCTCCACATCGTGCGGAACAAACCATCCCTGCTGATAGGGGTTCGACTCGATACTGCCGTACCATTCGGTAGTGCGTCCCGTCTCGGGCCAGGGATACCAGCTTCCATCCTCTTTCCGGGGACGGAACCAACCCATTTCGGGATCGAAGATCGAGCGGTAGGCCTGCGACTTCTTCATATATTCCCCGGCCTCCTCCTTCTTGCCCAAGGCCTCGGCCAGACGGGCAATACACCAGTCGGCATAAGCATACTCCAGGGTATAGGAGATGCCGAGGGTGGAGGGAGTATATCCCAGCGAATCGTTACCGAAACGACGGGAGCTGTTGACGGCATATCGGAACGCTTTTTCCACGTCGTATGACCGTATTCCCTTCACATATGCATCGGCCAGCACGGGGATGGCCGGGTTGCCGATCATGCACCCCGAGTAGGCATTCATGATCTCCCACCGTTCAAAATACTCTCTTCCGCTCTCTTCAGCCAGGGTGATCAGCGAGTTTAGCTGGTCGTTCACCAACTGGGGGTTGATAATCGTCTGAAGGGGAAACTGGCTCCGGAAAACATCCCAGCCGCTGAAGATGGTTCGCTTGGTGAACCGTTCACCCGTGGAATGGACCGTTCCGTCACCGCCGACATACCGTCCATCCACATCGGTAAAGATCCGGGGATCAATCATGGTGTGGTAAAGCGCTGTGTAAAATATGGTCTTTTCATCCTCGCTTCCACCTGAAATTTTGATCCTGCTCAATTCCTGATTCCACATCCGGTGGGCCTGCTCTTTTACTCCCTCAAAATCGAGATCTGCGATCTCCCGGTTGAAATTTTTCTCGGCCCCTTCCAGGTCGACGAACGAGAGGCCAACCTTCATTGTCACCTCCTCCTTCTCAAGGGTTGCGAACTCGCCAAAAAAGCCCAGGTGTTTACCGTGCAGCTCATCCACGTCGGTGATGAGGGGTGCGCTGGCCACCCTCTCCAGGTAGGGGATAGCAGTCACATCTTCACGTTTCCGTTTCCACTCTGCCGGTATATCGGCACTCCAGAAGCCGTACTGTTCGAACGGCTTACTTGAGCGGGCATAAAAGTAGAGGGTGTAGTTCACCTTCCCCTCTCCATCGCCCCATCCACCTCCTTCCGGGGTACAACGCATCCAGCCCTGGATGGTGGTGGAATCAACCACCTTCACATATTGCTCCACCGATGTTCCGCCTACTCTCCGTGCGAGATCGACCTGGATCCTCGACTGTTTATTCTCCGGAAAGGTAAACTTCAGTATACCGCAACGGGGTGTTGCACTGCTCTCCACCCTGATTCCATAATCGGTCAGCTTAACCGAGTAGTAACCGGCTTTGGCCAACTCGGTACCCTTGTCGTACCGGGAACGGTATCCGGAAATGGATCCATCCTCCTTTCCGGCGATGGTTTTGAGCGGACCTGTTGTGGGCATCACCAGGAAATTTCCCAGATCGCCATACCATCCCACTCCGCTCATCTGGGTGAAGGCAAATCCCTCAATAGTCTCGTGTTCAAAACTATATCCAGGACTGTTGTCGCCTCCGGTAATGGTGTTCGGGCTTACCTGCACCATCCCGTAAGGGGTGGTTGCACCCGGGAAGGTTTTACCCAGACCGTGATAAACCCCCGCAGCCGAGGTGCTGGTACTTGCCCCGATAAAAGGGTTTACCAGATCGGCAGGAGAGAACTCATCGCCGGCCGGTTTGCCGGATCCGGTACAGGATATCAGCATCAAACCCGATAAGCAGGTAAAAATGACTACAAGCCTTATTAGCTTCAACTGTTTGATTTTCATTATATAATAATTGAATTGATTCATCTGTCGACTATTGTGAGAAACCGGTTAGCCGGATCGTTCCAAGTCCAAATGGCGGAAGAGGCGTTGCCGTCACAAATTCACCATTTTTGCCGCTTCCTGTCGAAACTTTTTTGAGAAGCCTGCCGTCCAACTCTACCTGTTCCACCTGCCTTGCCTTGCCTTTCCAACTTATCATTCCAGGATTCTCTTTCGAGGAGCCGTTGTAGAGGCGAACCAGCAAATCGTCACCCTGGATGATTGCCGAAACGACCTGAAGATGACGATCTCCCGTCTCAAACAGCGAGAGTTCAGACGGATCCTGATCGTCTGCAATGAAACGGGCCACAAGCGGCTCGTTCCAACAGCTGCTGTTCCACTCCACCATTCCGTCATTCCAGTTGCCCCGGTGCGGGAGGATCGAGTAGTTCAGCCGTGTCGGGCCATCCACCTTGTAATCTCTTCCCCAGAGTCCTATCCCTGCATACTGGACGGTGAGTCCCAACGGCAACTCTTCACTCTGCAAGTAGCTGGTGGTGTGGTCCGAGAATAGTGCTACGCCATAATCGCCGGCCTCACCGGTAATATCAACCCAGTTCAGAATCACATTGTGCTTGAGGCTATCCCAGCTGGAGAAGAGCGTATTCTCATGGCTGCTCCGGGTAACGTCGAATGGAGCATTCTTGTAGAGCGTTCTGCCAATATCACCCTTGAAGGGTAACCTGACATGCAGCTTGAATGCATCGTTGTAAAAGGCCTTCTCACGCGAAGTTGCCTTGTAGCTTTTCCGCTGGTCGTACGCACCGATGGAGGGTTGTCCCTCCCACTCGATCTCCAGGGAAAAATCTATCTTGGGATCGTGCTCGTAGAAGGTGATCCACTGGCGGTAGAGATGACCTGCCAACCGATTCTCCACTTTCACACGGGTAAAAAGGCTCCCCCTGTCCACCACTGTTACCGTCGCCATCCGGTCAGATCCGTTATGGAATCTCCCTTCATCGAAAAAGAATCCCCTCAGATCATTCAGAAGGGCTCCATCCTCAACCAACTGACGACCTCCATTTTTCTTGTCAATCAGACTGGCAAGGGCTCCACCACGAGCCGGATCGATCTTCGCTTCATAAAAGGGTGTAGTGATCACCAGAGGCATATTTACTCCGCTTCGGAGATCATTTGCGGATAGCGCTTCGTCGGTCCCGACCAGGCGATAGGTCCTATATCCCATTGCAGGGACGGTCACCCTGAAATGGAGCACCCTCTCCTCGCGGTCGTTCACCGATAATTGAGCTGGAACCGGTTTACCGTTTTGATCCAGTACCGATACTCCATGTTTTTCAAACCGCTGAGGCAGGTTCACCGAAACCAGCTCTTCACGTGGCGCACCAAGGGTGTTGAAAACGCGGATAACCTGATGGTCAGAGAGAGAACCGGAAGAACCGATTTTCCCGGAAGCAATCCGGTCTACCACCATGATCCATCTCTCTACCTTGTCTGCCCAGGTATCTCCCGGTTTTCCGTTATAGGGCACAATCCAGCAATCGTGATGCTGTGCCAGCATCAGGTTACGCCATGCTTCATCAAAGTCGCTCTTCGGCCAGGGTGTCCCGCTTGTCAGATGATCTATCGCGGCTATCTTCTCGGCAGTTATCAACAGATTCTCTCCATGACGCACCCTTTGGGCAATCTTTTGCACTACCTGGGCTCCCCAGACCAGCCCCGGTCTGACATCCTCCTGAGTGAAATGCCAATCCTCAGGTTCCACTTTCCCGTCAACCATCTCGAAATAGCCAGACCAGGTGGTATACTTCGAGGGTTTGTACTCGTTGTGCCAGGGACCACCATCCCACCCTGCATCCTGGAAACACATTCCTACCGGATAACGGATGCCTGCCGCGAAACAGTTCTCGATAAAATTGATGGAGTTTGTCCAGGACTCTGTCTGCCAGGTAGATTCGTCAGATAACTGCTCTATCCCGTATCTGGGGACTGCCACAATCGATGTGCCATCGGGCCCGATCCAGTTGACCAGATCCTTTCCGAATGGAGAGGTATAACCGCCCCAGCAGGTGTTGGGATTTCTCAACACCGCATACTTGTATCCAAGGCTTTTCAATATCCCGGGGAGACTGCTGGTGAAACAGGGCTCCTCCACCGCATAGGTTTGAAAAGGGACGTTCGGGAAGTATTCGCGGGTCTTCTCCATTCCGTAGAGGAACTGACGGATGATGCTCTCGCCCGATATGTTGTAACAGTAGGGTTGCGACCAGGTGGGATTAACAAACTCCACCCTTCCAGATACCCCTTCGCGTTTGACCAGTTCCTGGAAATCCTGGAAATTTTTTGCATCGACAACGCTGATCGAGTCCCAGGTTTCAGGTTCTATCTCCAGGTTGATCGCCCAGTCTGGATTCTTCGTCAAGTGATCTACCATGAACCGGGCCTGCCAGAGTGGATAATGACCATAGATTCCACCATGATACCCGTCTGCAAACCACGCCGTTTGGGAAAATGCAGTACCGATACTCTTGAAAGCCACAAGAATAAGAGCAGACAAGAATATCGATCTTTTCGTCGTTTTAAATGGCATATACATCTCTTTTTCTATTTGTCCAACTGGTAGACTGCCCGTAAGCAGGAGTGGCACAAATTAAAAATTTAATTAAATTTATGTGAGACAAATTTAACAGCCTACACCATCCATTCAAAACGGAATTAGGCCTTCAAGTAGATAAAAAGAATATATAATTAAAGATAAACATCTCTATTCATGCATCTTAATCTATACATAGGCGACAGATTTAGTAAACAGGTTGGAAGAAAAAGGAGACTCTTTATACCGGGTCACATGGATGAAGGGGGTTTGGTTTTTCAGCGAAATTAACGGTACCATTGGAGAAATATATTAATTTTGTTGTACTGAGTAGCAGCGACACATGAAAAAATCGGGATACATACTGATCACAGCCGCACTGGTTTTGATGCAGGCTTGTGGAAGATCGGAGAGATACCATGCAGATGTTATTGTATACGGGGGCACTTCCGCGGCGGTTACGGCTGCGGTAGAGGCGGTTAAATCGGGTAAAAAGGCGATCATCGTCTCTCCGGACATACATCTGGGTGGACTCTCATCGGGAGGATTGGGATTTACCGATACCGGCAACAAAGCTGTGATTGGCGGACTCTCCAGGGAGTTTTATCACAGGATATGGCTCCACTACAATGACTCCAGTGCCTGGAAATGGGAAAAGCAGTCGGAATATGGCAACAGGGGACAGGGAACCCCGGCGATCGACGGGGAGAACCGGACCATGTGGATCTTCGAACCGCATGTGGCTGAAAAGGTTTTTGAAGCGTTTATCAGCGAATACGATATTCCGGTGTATCGCGACGAATGGCTGGACCGCGAGTCGGGCGTAGAGACCGAAGGGGGAAGGATCCTCTCCATAACCACACTCTCCGGCAAAACATTCAGGGGGAAGATCTTTATCGACGCTACCTACGAGGGTGACCTGATGGCCAGTGCCGGTGTAAGCTATACCGTAGGAAGGGAGGATTGCTCGCTCTACAACGAAGAGTGGAACGGCGTGCAGGCCGGGGTATATCACCACCGACACTACTTCAAAACCGACATCAGCCCCTACGTGGTTCCGGACGATCCCGGCAGCGGACTCCTCCCCTACGTTTCAGACGAACCGATCCGGCCCAATTGTACGGGGGATAACAAGATTCAGGCCTACTGTTTCAGGCTCTGCATGAGCAACCATCCCGACAACCGGGTACCGTTTGAAAAGCCGGAGAACTACGACCCGAAGAATTATGAGCTGCTGGCAAGGGTGTTCGAATCGGGATGGGACGAGTGGTTCGACAAGTATGACATGATTCCGAACCGCAAAACGGACACCAACAACCATGGTCCCTTCAGCACCGATTTTATCGGAATGAACTACGATTATCCCGAAGCATCCTACGAGAGACGGAAAGAGATCATCAGGGAGCACGAGAACTACCAGAAAGGGTTGCTCTATTTCGTGTCGACCGACGAGCGGGTTCCCGAAAAGGTGAGGCGCGAGATGAGCAGATGGGGGCTGGCAGCCGACGAATTTACCGATAACGGCAACTGGCCGCACCAGCTTTATATACGCGAAGCCAGAAGGATGATCGGCAGCCATGTGACCACCGAAAACGAACTCCTTGGAAAAGTAGAGGTTCCCGATCCGGTGGGGATGGGATCCTATACCATGGACTCCCACAACGTGCAGCGGTATGTGACTGCGGAAGGTTACGTGCAGAACGAGGGTGACATTGGCGTTCATCCGCGGAAGCCCTACAAGATTCCTTACAGGTCGATCATTCCCAAAAAGGAGGAGTGTGTCAACCTGCTGGTTCCCGTTTGTCTCTCATCGAGCCATATCGCTTTTGGTTCGATCCGGATGGAGCCGGTGTTCATGATTCTGGGACAGTCGGCTGCGGCTGCCGCCTGCCTGGCCATCGACCAAAACCAGGCGGTTCAGGAGCTGGATTACACCCTGTTAAGAGAGAAACTGACAAGTGAAAGGCAGATAGTTGAACCGGAGTAGAGGATAGCCGGGAGGGAGGAGCAATATTTTGAATTGATACAAAAAATGGCTAAATTTGTAGATCTACGTTTTTAACGCTAACTATTCACCAACAATAAAATTATGAAAACAAATTATGAACTGCGCTATGCTGCACATCCGGAAGATGCGAAATCGTACGATACGCAACGGTTGCGCAGGGATTTCCTGATTGAAAGGGTCTTCTCGGAAGACGAAGTGAACATGGTCTATTCTATGTATGACCGCATGATAGTGGGGGGAGCGATGCCGGTGAAGGAATCACTTCACCTCGAGGCGATAGACCCTTTGAAACAACCCATCTTCCTTCGAAACCGCGAGCTGGGAATCTTCAACGTGGGAGGCAAGGGAAAAGTAAAGGTGGGTGAGACAGTGTTCTCTCTCGACTATAAGGAGGCGCTCTACCTCGGTTCGGGCGACCGTGAAGTATACTTCGAAAGTGACGATGCCGGCAATCCGGCCAAGTTCTATTTCAATTCGGCCACGGCTCACCGCAACTATCCAGACAAGAAGGTGACCAAGGCAGAGGCGGTTGTGGCCGAGATGGGTTCACTGGAAACCTCCAACCGACGCAACATCAACAAGATGATCGTGAACCAGGTACTCCCTACCTGCCAGCTGCAGATGGGCATGACAGAACTTGCTCCGGGCAGTGTCTGGAATACCATGCCGGCACATGTCCATTCTCGCAGAATGGAAGCCTACTTCTATTTCGAAGTTCCTGACGACCAGGCTGTATGTCATTTTATGGGAGAGGTTGACGAAACCCGTCACATCTGGATGAGAGGCGATCAGGCCGTGCTCTCTCCCGAATGGTCTATCCATTCTGCCGCCGCCACCAGCAACTACACATTTATCTGGGGCATGGCAGGTGAGAACCTCGATTACGGCGATCAGGACTTTTCAAAGATTGTCGAACTTAAATAAAGAGTTGTCAGATGGTTAATTTTTCATTGGAAGGTAAAATCGCTCTCGTAACGGGAGCATCTTACGGAATAGGATTTGCCATTGCTACCGCTTTCGCCGAGGCAGGAGCTACCATTGTCTTCAATGACATCAACCGGGAGCTGGTGGACAAGGGGCTTGCAGCATACAAGGAGAAGGGGATTGAAGCCCATGGCTACGTATGCGACGTGACCGATGAAGAGGGGGTAAATAGATTTATTGCACAGGTAACCGGGGAGATCGGTGTTATTGATATCCTGGTAAACAACGCCGGAATCATTAAACGTATCCCCATGCACGAGATGTCTGCCGCCGAGTTCCGCCAGGTTATCGATATCGACCTGAACGGACCCTTCATTGTTTCAAAAGCTGTCATCCCTCACATGATCAAAAAGGGTCACGGAAAGATCATCAATGTCTGCTCCATGATGAGTGAACTTGGTCGTGAAACCGTCTCAGCCTACGCCGCAGCAAAAGGCGGATTGAAAATGCTGACCAAGAATATCTGCTCCGAATACGGTCAATATAACATCCAGTGCAACGGAATCGGCCCGGGCTACATTGCCACACCCCAAACTGCTCCCCTGCGGGAAAGAGGGTCCGATGGATCGCGACATCCGTTCGATTCATTCATCATTGCCAAGACGCCGGCCGCCCGCTGGGGAACACCCGAAGATCTCGCTGGTCCGGCAGTATTCCTGGCTTCTGAAGCCTCAAACTTCGTGAACGGACATATCCTGTACGTGGACGGAGGTATACTGGCTTATATCGGCAAACAACCGTAACAAGCAAATATCAATATGAAAACCAACTTTTTAGCAACATTGCTACTCACCGCCCTGCTAATGGGATGTGCCTCCTCGGGGAACAAGGTGGTGCTGACTGTGGAGAATCCGGGGTCGACCGACCGTGAAAACCAGATGGCCGAAGTGTCATGGAGCGAAATTGAAGCAAAACTGGGGAGAACCGAGCAGGGAGTGATCCTGGTAAATAGCGAAGGAAAACAACTGCCCTGGCAGATTGTTACCGCCGGAACCGACCAGAAATCGGTCATCTTTCCGGTATCTTTGAAAGCAGGTGAAACGCAGACCTTCACTTTCAAGGAGGGTGAACCGGAGAGATTTGAACCGTTAGTATACGGGCGACTGGTTCCGGAGAGGAAAGACGACTTCGCCTGGGAAAATAACCGTACTGCATTCCGCCTATACGGACCGGCACTGAAGGCCACCGGCGAGATCAGCAACGGAATGGATTTCTGGGCAAAGCGGACCGAGGCATTGATCATTGACAAATGGTACAGGGATGATCTGGCCGGTATCGCCTCCTACCATGAGGATCATGGCGAAGGTCTCGATTTCTACAAGGTGGGCAGATCGCTCGGACTGGGCATGACCGCTCCTGTTGATCACGACACCTTATGCCTGGGCGACAATTTCGTTACGGCCGAAGTGATCGACAACGGACCGTTACGCCTCACTTTCAAGCTTACTTACGAACCATATCCGGCGGGAGGGAAGAGCGTGACGGAACAGCGCATCATCTCGCTCGACGCCTACAGTCTCTTCAACAAGGTCACCAATATCTTCGAAACCGAAGGCGAGGAGCTGACCCTGGCAACAGCTATTGTCATGGATCCGACGAAAACAGCGATAACCTTCCAGGATAGAGGCATCATCGCGTATGAAACACCGGGAAACGAGGCCAACGGCACCATCTATACCGCAGCCATCCATCCGGCAGGCTTTGAATCGGTCACGGTTATGGAGGGGCATTTTGCAGGTCTCAACAGGTACCGCCCCGGAGAGGCATATACCTATTTTGCCGGAGGTGGATGGAGCAAAGCCGGTTTCGACAGCTTTGACGACTGGACACAATTTGTAAAGACCGAGAAGGAGAAGATCGATCATCCACTGAGAGTTACTATCCAATAAGTCGAAAACAGAGTAGATCTCTTCAAGGCAGGGAGAATGGAATACCTGCCGGAGGAGATCTTTTGTTCCCGATAACCAGGGCCTATCTTGAAAATCTTCAACTGTATGAAAAAGAAATATCTCCTTGCACTGATCGTTACAGCCGGATGTAGTTTCCCGCAGCTCTTCTGCCAGATCAATCCGGATATCCTGAAGCAACGCGGATGGGTTTCCTACAGCGAATTCGGCGCGAAGGGCGATGGAAAGAGCGACGATATCGGGGCCATTGCCGCAACACATGAATTTGCCAACAAGCACAACCTGAAGGTTAAAGCTGACAAAAACGCCACCTACTATATAGGAGGGAGAAAAATGACCGTCGACATACAGACCGACACCGACTTCAGCAACGCCACATTCATCATTGACGACACCAGTGTGGAGGACCGGACGGCCGACATTTTCTCGGTCAACTCCGTCAAACAATCCTTCAAGCCTGCAATGAGTTCTCCATTGAAAAAGAGCCAGGAGAGAGTAGATATTGCCCTACCCGGCCCCTCCCTTATCACGGTTACCAACTCCAACGTCAAGCGTTATATCCGCTTCGGGCCCAATCAAAACAACGGCTCGTCGCAGACAGACATATTTATTGTCGATAAGAACGGTGTGGTGGACAAGAATACTCCCATCATCTGGGATTTCGACCAGATCACCGATATGACTGTGCTTCCCATCGATGAGACCATACTCACTATCTCCGGAGGGAGGTTTATCACCATCGCAAACAGGGAGGAATCGAAATACAACTACTATTCACGGGGTATCCATGTCAGACGGTCCAACGTGATTATCGACGGGCTGGAGCACAGGGTCACCGGTGAAGGTGAACATGGTGCGCCGTATGGCGGCTTTATCAGCATCAGCAACTCTACCCATGTTACGGTGAAGAATACGCTCATGACCGGCCACAAGGTTTACCGCACCATCGGTTCGGCAGGGGTTCCGGTCTCCATGGGCACCTACGATATCAGCATCACCAGGGCGCTGAACATCACGTTCAAAAACTGCAGCCAGACCAACGACATCAACGACCCCGACTATTGGGGCATCATGGGATCGAACTACTGCAAGAACATCGTTTACGACAACTGCACCTTCTCCAGGTTTGATGCACACATGGGTGTTGCCAATGCCACCATTCGCAATTCTACACTGGGGCACCAGGGCATCAATGCCATCGGATGCGGCACCTTTACCCTTGAGAATTCCACCATCTACGGGACAAACCTGGTCAATCTGCGTTCCGATTACGGAAGTACGTGGGAGGGCGAGTTTTTCATCCGCAACTGCCGTTTCGTGCCAAGAGGGCTGAAGTCGGGTAACGTAAGTCTGATCAGCGGCTACAACTCCGGACAACACGATTTCGGGTATACCTGTTATATGCCGTCGAAGATCACCATCGAGAACCTGCAGATCGACGATTCTGCCCACCCTGAAGGATACCGGGGGCCGGCCATCTTTGCAAATTTCAATAAGGAGAAGAGCAGTGAGGGGTACGTGGAGAAGTATCCTTTCATAACGACGAAAACGGTTGTCTTGAAAAACGTCTCCACTGCCAGCGGTTTACCGATACGGATCAGCGACAATGGCTTCATGTTCAAGGATGTGGTTGTGGTCAAATAGGACAACCACCAGCCCCCCTCTCGTATCCATCGGCCCTCCTCGGGAGAGGGGGCCAGGTGGCAGTATGTCGCACCACATTTATTTTTCCAGGTCCCTCTTACGCTTTAGCGCCTCCAGGAAATAGTAGTCGGCGTAGTTCAACGGCACGTCCACCTCCGAGTTGTGGGGAAGGCTACCCACCGAGTGCATCAGCAGGAAGTCGCCGTTTTCGCCCAACGGGGCCCGGTATGTCGGACCCGACAGCGTGGTCATGATGCGGTCGGCCCATCCCTTGTAGTCCTTCCTGTCCGAGTAGGTCGACAGTTCATAAAGGGCCGAGGCCAGGATCGCGCCCGCGGAAGCGTCGCGGTAGGTATCCGGAATATCCGGCGAGTCGAAGTCCCAGTAGGGCACTCCATCTTCCGGATAGTTCGGATGCCCGGCAATGAACTCCAGTGCCTTCTCCGCCTGATCCAGATATTTCTGGTCGCCCGTCTCGCGGTAGCAGAGCACATAACCGTAGACTCCCCACGACTGTCCCCTGGACCACGAACTCTCGTCGGAGTACCCCTGGTGCGTGTTGCGGTGACGGACGCTGCCGTCGGCCTTACTGTAGTCGATCACGTGCCACGTACTGTAGTCGGGACGGTAGTGGTTTCTGATGGTGTTGTCGGCATGACTCACCGCTATCCGGTAGAAGGTGGAGTCGCCCGTGAGTTTCGTCGCGGCAAACAGCAGCTCCAGGTTCATCATGTTGTCGATAATCACCGGACACTCCCACCCCTTCGCCTTGCTCGCGTTCCACGACTGGATGATGCCGGCCGCCGGGACAAAACGGGTGCACAGCGAACGGGCAGCATTCACGATCACCCCCTTGTAGGCCTCCGTACCCGCCAGGCGGAGCCCGTTGCCGTAGCTGCAGTAGATCATGAAGCCCACATCGTGGTTGTCAGTGAAGTACTGGATCGTATCGAGAGACTCGGTATACTTTACCGCCTCCATCATCCACTTCTCATCCCCAGTCAGCTCATAAAGATACCAGAGGCTACCGGGAAAGAAGCCCGAGGTCCACTCCTGGGGGGGGATATATTTCATCTTCCCGTCGATAACCGACTTGGGGTTCAATATCCTGGCGGAGTCTTCAAGCTTGGCCAACATCAGCGAATACTGCCCGGCCGCAAACGAGACATTCTCATCCACCAGTGCCACCCCCCTGTCTCCCTCCTTCTGACGGTTTTGGGTGCACGAGCCGACAGACAACAGCAGCAGGCCTGCCAGCAATAGAAACGTAACTGATCTTCTCTTCATCATTTTCCTCTTATTTGTTGATTATTATATCGCTACAACTTCATGTTGCAAATATATCCCTTTTCACTTAGATAGAAAAATAAAGTTAATCTGCTTTCGCAAGTATCCCCGTCAACCATGATGTGCCGACAAGAGGATCTTGAGCCGGGAATTATCGATGGAGGCTTCCGGCATACAATTGCAAAAGAGCTTTTTTTTATCAATTTAATCATTTTATTGAATTATTCCTTTATCTTTGCAACACATTTAAAGGTTAGAATGATTTTTTCATATTCAACATACACGACTCCTTTCACAATGACTATGACCCCCTGGGGGGTTATCTAAAGCTTTACATCTACACGGCAACGCTGTTTGCCACCGGCAAATCAACCGATCTGCCACTTGCCATCCAACATTTTTTGTTACATTTAGTACCGTTATGAACGGAAAAAAACATTTGTACAGATGAAAGTCATGAAATTCGGTGGGACATCCTCAGGGACTCCCGAAAGTATGCTTCTGGTCAAAAATATCATAGAAAAAGAGAGAGAGCCCGTTATTGTTGTGGTATCCGCCTTGGGCGGCGTTACTGACCGTCTGCTGCTGGCCGCGGATTTTGCGCTCAACACCAACCCCGGTTATCAATCGGTACTGGAAGAGATCATTTTCAGGCATCATGAAATGATAGAAAAGATGGTGCCCTCTGCAAGTGATAAACAGGAACTGAAACAAAAAATCGAACCGATGTTTGAAGATCTCCGCAACATCTTGCGGGGTGTTTATCTCATCGGTGACCTGTCGCAAAAGACATCCGACAAGATCGTCAGTTACGGCGAACGTTTCTCGGCGCTGATCGTGAACAAGATAATCGAAGGATCCAGGCTCTATGATTCCACCAGGCTTATCAAGACCACAAAACAGTTCAACCACCATATTCCCGATATCGCCTACTCCAATGAACTGATCAGGGAGGCATTCCGGAATGAACCGCTGCCCAAGGTGGCTATTGTACCCGGATTTATCTCTTCGAGCAAGGAGGATGGCGATATTACCAACCTGGGACGTGGAGGATCCGACTACACGGCAGCCATTATCGCAGCGGCCCTCGACGCATCGGTGCTGGAGATCTGGACCGACGTGGATGGCTTCATGACGGCTGATCCCAAAATCATCAAATCGGCCTACGTTATCGAGGAGCTCTCCTTTACGGAAGCGATAGAGCTTTCCAACTTCGGGGCAAAGGTGATCTATCCTCCCACAATTTTCCCCGTCTATCACAAAAGTATCCCTATCCGGGTAAAGAACACCTTTAAACCGGAGGCTGAAGGAACGCTAATCCGTGACACCAAACCTACTGCAAACGGCAAAATCATCAAAGGCATCTCCTCGATCAACGATACTGCCCTGATCACCATACAGGGACTTGGCATGGTTGGGGTAATCGGTGTAAATAAAAGAATTTTCACCGCCCTTGCCGATAACGGAATCAGCGTATTCCTGGTGTCACAGGCATCCTCTGAGAACAGCACCTCCATCGGGGTCCGCACACAGGATGCCCCGCTTTCTCAACGGGTACTCAGCAAGGAGTTTGCAAAAGAGATCGAGATGGGAAGCATCAACGAGATCATTGTCGAGTACGACCTGGCAACCATTGCAGTGGTAGGGCAGAACATGAAACATGTACCGGGTGTTGCCGGCAAGTTTTTCGGCACACTGGGAAGGGGCGGCATCAGTGTTGTTGCACTGGCCCAGGGGGCCTCGGAGACCAACATCTCCTGTGTGATTGCCAAGAGGAACCTGAAAAAGGCACTGAACATCATCCACGACTCCTTCTTCCTCTCGCCTTACCAGGAACTCAATCTTTTTGTCATCGGAACCGGAACGGTTGGAAGCAAACTGCTGGCGCAGATCAGACAGCAAAGACATATTCTTGAAGAACAGAACAAGTTGAAAATCAACATAGTTGGGATTGCCAACGGTCGAAAGGCTCTCTTCTCGCGCGACGGTATTCCCCTCGAGGATTACTACGACAACCTGATGACCAACGGGATGAAAAGTTCTCCCGAACTGATACGGGATGAGATACTGAAAATGAACATCTTCAATGCTGTCTTTGTGGACTGTACTGCCAGCCAGGCCATTTCCGATCTCTATGCAAGCCTCATATCCCGCAATGTGTCGGTGGTAACGGCGAACAAGATTGCCGCCTCGTCAGACTATAAAAACTACCTCCTCTTGAAGGAGACCGCCCGGAAAACCGGAACCAAATTTCTTTTTGAGACCAATGTGGGAGCGGGATTACCCATTATCAACACCATGAACTCCCTTACCAACTCGGGCGACAAGATCGTGAAACTTCAGGCGGTACTCTCCGGTACTCTGAACTTTATCTTCAACACGATCAGCGAAAAGGTCCCGTTCAGCAAAGCCATAAAAATGGCGGTGGAGGCCCAGTTTGCCGAACCCGATCCGCGCATCGACCTGAGCGGACTCGATGTGACCCGAAAACTGGTGATCCTATCACGTGAAGCCGGAGCGCAGATAGAGCAGGAGGATGTCAACAAACGGCTCTTCATTCCAGAAAAATATTTCAAAAGCACCCTCGAGGAGTTTTGGGCAACCATTCACGAAGTGGACGAAAGCTTCGAGAACCGGAGAAAGAAGCTCGACAAGGAGGGGAAGAAACTCCGGTTTGTAGCCACATACGACAACGGCCGGTGTGAAGTTGGATTACAGGAGGTTGAAAAGGGGCATCCCTTCTACGATCTGGAAGGGAGCAACAACATCATCATGATCACAACCGAACGTTACAACGAATATCCTATGGTCATCAAAGGCTATGGCGCAGGAGCAAGCGTTACTGCCGCCGGAGTCTTTTCCGACATCATCTCCATTGCAAACATCAGATAATGGAAGCGCTATGAAGTATATCATCATTCTGGGCGACGGCATGGCAGACGAACCCATCGGCAGACTGGGCAACAAGACTCCGCTGCAGGCGGCAGACACACCCTGCATGGATGAACTGGCACTGCGGGGTAGAAGCGGCCTGCTCGACACTATCCCCGAAGGCATGACCCCGGGAAGCGAGATCGCCAACCTCTCAGTACTGGGCTACGATGTTCCCCGCGTCTACGAGGGCAGGGGCGTGCTGGAGGCGGCCTCCATGGGGGTGCCCATCCTCCCTGACGAAATGGCGATGCGGTGTAATCTGGTGACAATCGAGGGAGGGCTGCTGAAGAACCATTCGGCTGGACATATCACCACACCCGAAGCCGCAGAACTTATTGATTTCCTGAACGACAGGCTGGGTAGTGAACGGTTCAGCTTCTTTCCGGGTGTCTCCTATCGTCATTTACTGAAAATGAAGGGGGGCGACAAACGGATCGCCTGCACCCCTCCCCACGATGTTCCCGAGAAGCCCTTTCGTCCACTGCTGATAAGGGCAATGGAGAAATCGGCTCAACAGACCGCCGACGAGCTCAACAGACTGATTCTCGCTTCGCAGGAGATATTGCCCGACCATCCCGTGAACCGGAAAAGGGTTGCCCGGGGCAAGGATCCAGCAAACAGCATCTGGCTCTGGTCGCCCGGCTATCGCCCGGCCATGCAGCGGCTCGACGAGAAATACCCCATCCGGAGAGGAGCAGTCATATCGGCGGTCGACCTCATCAGGGGGATCGGAGTCTATGCGGGACTGGAGGTTATTCAGGTGGAGGGGGCCACAGGACTCTACGATACCAACTACGAAGGGAAGGCGCAAGCCGCACTGGATGCATTGAAACAGCACGATTTCGTGTTCCTGCACATTGAAGCCAGCGATGAAGCGGGCCACGAAGGGGATGCGGAGTTGAAGGTGAAAACCATCGAGTATCTCGATTCCCGCATCGTAAAACCGATTTTCAAAGAGATATCAACCTGGAGCGAACCTGTCACCATTGCTGTTCTGCCTGACCACCCCACTCCATGTTCAACCCGCGCCCATTCCCGTGACGCCGTTCCCTTTCTGGTATATTACAAGGGGATTGAACCAGACGAGGTAACCAGCTACGACGAGTTTGCAGCAAGAAGGGGTGCTTTTGGCCTTCTCCACGGGGATGAGTTCATGAAGCAACTGATCAAACACTGACCGAGATGAACTATTACAGTACCAACCAATCGGCGCCTGCCGCAACCTTGCAGGAAGCAGTAGTAAAAGGACTTGCTCCCGACAGGGGGCTCTATATGCCGGAAGAGATCCCCCTGTTACCAGCGGGGTTCTTCAGTGAAATTGTCCATTCGGGTGTGACCGATATTGCCCGGAGTGTAGCACGAGCTCTCTTCGGTGACGATATTCCCCACGACGAACTGGCAAGGATTGTTACCGATGCCCTCAATTTTGAGATCCCGCTTGTAAGGGTGGAAGAGGGCCTTTATGCACTGGAGCTGTTTCACGGACCCACCTTTGCCTTTAAAGACGTGGGAGCCAGATTTATGGCACGCATGTTATCCTATTTTGTACAGCAGCAGGGACAGGAAGGGGTAACTGTCCTGGTGGCCACGTCGGGCGACACCGGGAGTGCCGTGGCCAACGGTTTTCTGGGAGTGGAGGGGATCCGGGTGTTCGTGCTCTACCCTTCGGGAAAGGTGAGCGACATCCAGGAGGCGCAGTTCACCACACTTGGCCGGAACATCGTTGCAGTTGAGATCGACGGCACCTTCGACGATTGTCAGGCATTGGTCAAGTCGGCCTTTATGGATGAGGAGTTGAACCGGCAGCTGAACCTGACATCGGCCAACTCCATCAACGTTGCCCGTTTCCTGCCGCAATCGTTCTACTATTTTCACGCCTTTGCGCAACTGGCCAGACTGGGAATCAGCCGGGAGGTGATCATCTCGGTCCCCAGCGGAAACCTGGGAAACCTCACCGCAGGACTTTTTGCCAAGCGGATGGGTTTGCCGATAAAACGGTTTATTGCCGCCAACAACCGTAACGATGTTTTCTGGGAGTATCTGCAGAGCGGGAGATATCTCCCGCGACCTTCGGTGCAGACCATCGCCAATGCCATGGATGTGGGCTCTCCCAGTAACTTCGACCGTATCCTTGACCTCTACAGCTATTCCCATGAAGCCATTTCATCGGATATCTCCGGATACCGCTTTTCCGACGGGGAGATTGAATCGGTCATCAAAAGGGTCCATAAGGAGTCGGGATATCTTCTGGATCCTCACGGAGCCTGTGCCTATCTGGCATTGAAGGAGAGCAAGAGAGCCGGGGAGACTGGCATCTTCCTTGCAACCGCCCACCCGGCCAAATTCAAGGAGAGCGTGGAGAGGTGCATCGGGGAAGAGATTGAAATCCCTGAAGGATTGGCCGCATTCATGAAGAAAAACAGAGAAACCATCCAGCTTCCAAGCGATTTCGGCTCATTCCGGAAGGCGTTAATAAATCTGTCTTAAGTTTTATTTTGGATTATTTTTAACGGTATTAAACCTAAATTGATTAGTTTTGCGCTTGAAATCAATAGGGATTGGGCTTTTCGTTGATGAAACAATTCATAACCATTCTGTATATTGTACTTGTAACCACGCTACATTCTCAACTTTCTTTTTCCCAAACAAGAACGCTGAGGGGTGATTCGTTGCATCAACAACCCGCCGATTCCGTTGCTGTAGATTCCCTGCCGAAAGAGGAGAAACTGACCGCTCCCGTATATTACACGGCAAAGGATTCGATGGTATTTACCAGGGGAAACATGGGTTTCCTCTACGGTGAAGCCGACGTGAAATATGGCGATCTGGCCATCAAGGGTGAACAGATTACGATGAATCTCGACAGCAGCATCATCTCCTCCACTTTTGGACTCGATTCGTTAGGCAAGGAGTTCGGTCATCCGGTGTTTACACAGGGAGGTACCGAATATGAGATGAAAAAGGTGCGCTACAATTTCGACACCGGCAAGGCATTTATATCCAACGTCATCACCCAGCAGGGAGAGGGGCATATCGTCGCCAACACGGCGAAGAAGAATGCCGACAACTCCTTCTACATGGTAAATGCCAAATATACCACCTGCGACCTGCACGACCATCCCCACTTCTACCTGAACCTCTCCAAGGCCAAGGTGCGACCCGAAAAGGATGTGGTTACCGGACCGGCCTGGCTGGTGGTTGCCGATGTCCCTCTTTTCCCGATTGTCCTCCCCTTCGCCTTCTTCCCCTTCACCAAGACCTACTCCTCGGGCATTATCATGCCGTCGTACGGCGACGAGATGGAGCGGGGCTTCTACCTCCACAATGGAGGATATTATTTTGCCATCAACGACTATGTGGATCTGGCGCTTACGGGCGAGATATATACCAAAGGGACCTGGGGGCTTTCGGCACGCTCCAACTACCGGAAACGGTACAAATTCTCCGGCAGCGTGAACGGCAATTACCTCAATACTGTCATTGGCGACAAGGGGTTGAAGGACCTCAATATACCCGGTGCCTATTCGGTATCTAAAGATTTCAGGATCAACTGGACACACTCGCAGGATCCGAAAGCGAACATGTACCGCACCTTTTCCGCCAGCGTGAACTTCTCTACCAGCCGTGCCAATATGAATGACCTCTCGAGGCTCTACTCCCGTGAATCTTCCAACAACACCAAGAGCTCGAGCATCAATATCACGCAGCGTTTCCCCGACTCCCCCTGGAGCCTCTCGGCATCGATGAACATCAACCAGGTATCGCGCGATTCAACCATATCGGCCACCCTTCCCAATATCTCCTTCACCATGAACCGGATCTACCCCTTCAAGCGCAAAAAGATGGTTGGTTCCGAAAGATGGTACGAAAAGATCTCGATGAGCTATTCGGGCGAGTTCCGGAATTCGGTAAACTCAATCAAGGAGAACCGCTTCTTTAAATCGAATCTGATCAAGGATTGGCAGAACGGCATGCGCCACAACATTCCAGTAAGTGCCACCTTTTCGTTGCTCGATGTGATCCAGATCTCGCCATCTTTCAATTACACCGAGCGTTGGTATACCGGTGGAGTCAAGGAGGCCTGGGATCCTGTGCAGAAAAGGAACGTGGTTGTGGATACCATAAACGGGTTCAAACGGATATACGATTACGGCGCCTCAATCAGCGCCAACACCAAGATCTACGGGATGTTTGTTCCCTGGAAGATTTTCGGCAACAAGGTACAGGCTATCCGCCACGTCTTCTCGCCCAGTGTCAGCCTGAGTTACCGGCCCGACTTCGGGGATCCCCGCTACGGCTTCTACGAGAGATATACCTATCGCAATGAGTTTGGTGATGACGTGGAGTACAGCTACTCCCCCTACTCGCGCATGATGTTCGGAACTGCGCCGACCGGCGAGAGCGGAAGCGTCGGATTCGATTTCAAGAACAACGTGGAGATGAAGGTGAAAAGCGAAAGTGACACCACCGGCTTCAAAAAGATCAGCCTGATCGACGACCTGGGAATCAACTTCAGCTACAACATGATGGCCGACTCCATGAAATGGAGCATAATCAACTCCAATATCCGGTTGAAGTTTTCAAAATCCTACACCCTCAGCCTGAATGCCACCTGGGATCCCTATATCTATGAACTGGACAAGAACGGGAGACCGGTTGCGGTGGACAAGCTGCGTATCCTGAACGGAAAAGGGTTCGGCAAACTGCAAAGCACCGGCACCTCCTTCTCCTACTCCGTAAACCAGGAAACCTTTAAAAAACTGTTCGGAGGAAAAGAGGAGAAGGGTGGCGATAAGGAGGCAGAGGAGGCCAACCTCAACCTGCCCGATGATGGCACCATCGGACGAAATCCCAACGAAACAGCCGCAAGGAGGAGTGTTTTCGACACGGGTAGCCAGTCCATGGGTGAATTTGACGATGATGGCTACCTGAAAAATCCGATTCAGTGGAATCTGTCGTTCAACTACTCGGTAAGGTATGGATATGATATGCAGAATTTCGATTTTGAGCGGATGGAGTATCCGGGAAAGCTGACACACAGTCTGGGGATCAGCGGCTCTCTACAGCCGACAAAAAACTGGAACCTCACCTTCAATACCGACTATAATTTCGATTTCAAGAAGTTCACCAGCATCAACTGCTCGCTGACCCGCAACCTCCACTGCTGGAGCATGTCGGCCAACTTTATCCCGATCGGCCCTTACAAGTCGTACAACTTCGTCATCCGTGCCAACTCCTCCATGCTGCAGGATCTCAAGTATGAACAGCGCAACTCGCCCTACGACAGGGGAATGGATTGGTATTGACCGTTACCCCTTCTCTCCCCACAGTTTTTTCATCCACTCCTTCATCTTCGCCTCCGAGGGATTGGGCTGGGCCTGCCAGAATCTGCTGCTTTTCAGCTCCGGAGGCAGATACTCCTGCCTGACAAAATTGTTCTCGTAATCGTGCGAGTACTTGTACTCCTTGCCGTATTCGAGCTCCTTCATCAATGAGGTGGGTGCATTGCGCAGGTGCAGCGGAACGGGCAGGTTCCCTGTCTGTTCCACTTTCGAAAGTGCGCTGTCGATAGCGAGGTAAGCCGAATTGCTCTTTGGGGAGGTGGCCAGATAGATGGTGGTCTCGGCCAGGACAATACGTCCTTCGGGCCATCCGATCTTCTGGAGGGCATCGAAACAGGCATTGGCCAGTAGCAGGGCGTTGGGGTTGGCCAGTCCGATATCCTCAGCAGCCGAGATAACCAGACGGCGGGCAATAAACTTGGGATCCTCACCTCCGGCAACCATCCTGGCCAGCCAGTAGATGGCGGCATCGGGATCGCTTCCGCGGATCGACTTGATAAATGCCGAGATGATGTCGTAATGCATCTCTCCGCCCTTGTCGTACGCCGCAGGATTCTCCTGCAACCGCTCAGTCACGCTCTTGTCGGTAATCACAATCTTGCCGCCGGTATCGCCCGCGGCAATAACCAGCTCCAGGATATTCAGCAGCTTGCGGGCATCGCCACCGGAAAAACGGAATAGAGCGCCGGTCTCCTTGACCTCGATCTCTTTTCCGCTCAGGATATCGTCCTCGGTCAGCGCTCGTTTCATCAATTCCTCCAAATCCTTTACCTCCATCGCCTTCAGGAGATAAACCTGACATCTTGAGAGCAACGGCCGGATCACTTCAAACGACGGGTTCTCCGTCGTGGCACCGATAAGCGTGATGGTTCCGGTCTCAACGGCATGCAGCAACGAATCCTGCTGGGACTTGCTGAAACGGTGAATCTCATCGATAAACAGGATGGGAGCAGCAGATTCGAAAAAGCGGTTGTTTTTAGCCTTTTCAATCACATCCCTCACATCCTTGACCCCCGAGTTGATGGCGCTCAGTTTATAAAATGGAGCTTGCAACGTGTTGGCGATGATGTTGGCCAATGTTGTCTTGCCAACTCCCGGAGGGCCCCAGAAGATGATGGAGGGGATCCGGCCCGAATCGATCATCTTGCGTAACACAGCACCTTTACCGACCAGGTGGGTCTGGCCGATAAACTCATCCAGGTTCCGCGGGCGTAACCTTTCTGCTAATGGTATGGACATACTCTCTCCCCGATTATTTATTTGTACAAACGTACATAAAAAACCGAACAAATCAGTTGTCCGCAGGGAAAAATCAGATCAGGATCTGTCGGCAATACTCCATGCAGGTTCTCACCTCCTTAACCGAAGTTGACCAGGACGCAACCGGGTATTCCAGCTCGATATCGCAGTAAATGGGCCACCTCTCTTTCTGGATCAACCGCAATACCTCGGCAATGGGGGTCTCGCCCTGTCCGAACACCTGGTTCGTATTCTTCTGTATGGGATTGTTGGCACTTGTCTTGTCCTTGACGTGGATACTCGCAATCCTCTTGTGGTATTTCCGGATGAAATCGGCAGGATTCAAACCGGTCGACCCCAAATAGTGGCCAATATCGAAGTTCAGCATATTGGCCGGCGAATAGGCCAGTAACCGGTCCAGATCGAAACCGGGCTCTCCGTACTGATAGTGATTGTGTAAAATGGCATACATGCCGTTCCGGGCGGCAACCGGTCCCATCAGGCGGGCATTTTTATCGTCCAGCTCGGCGGAAATACCTATCGCCCCAAGCGCCTTGGCCACCTTGAAGGAGTAATCGAGCTCCTCCTCGGTGTTGCCGGCCACCCATTTATAGATATGGATATTGACACCGGCATCGTTGAATTTCTTCCTGAGCTGGGCATACTTTTCCGGAGTTCCCACTACCCGTCTCCACTCTTTCAGGTCGCGGTTGTACTGCTCCTGTACCCTCTTCTCCTCATCAGAAAGTTTGCGTGATGCACCGGCAGGACGTTTCGACAACGGGTTCAGAGGTGCACCGAGATACTCCTCCACGCCGGTACCCATCAGTTCTACCGAACTCAATCCGGCATCAACACATGCTTTCAAAACAGCATCAACTCCACCCGGCAGATCGCGGAAACTGTATGTGATTGCGCCAATCTGCACTCCCCGGAATTTGGAACTGGGGACCCTCTCTCTTCGGGCCGACGATCCGGTATTTCCATACGTCGTGGAAAAGGGTGTCACAACAGCTGCCGCAGCTACAGCAGCTGCTCCCAGAAAACCTCTCCTGGATAATTTTTTTGTAGAAATTCTCTTCTCTTCCATCTATCTATTTTATAATGATCTTGTTGTATCTATTTATCTCCGGTAGACTTCTCACTCTCTGCCCTCGCTTTTGCAGCCTGTTTTTCCGCTATCTGCCGGGCTATCTCTTCGGGACCCATCTTCGGAGTTGTTCCTCTCTGTCCGGGTGTAGCCTGCTTTTTCCCTCCACGGAACACCATCGAACCCGGAAGGATCACGTTGATAAGCTGCTTTCCAAGCATTCCCAGTTGAACGGCAACAGCCAGCGATCCAAGTGAAAGAAGCAAGAGGTACCATCGATAGCTGCCCTGCGTGAAGAGTGCCGCCTGAACGATTGCAAGCACAATGATGATAATGCTCAGCACGATCTTCCGCAACAACAACGGGGTGTTGATCGTCTTGAACCGTACAAGTCTGTCTGCATATCCCAATATGGCCGAAAGCAGGGGGATGATGGCTACAAATGTCTGCGACAGGTGAATGGCAATTGGATGAATATCCAGTTTTTCTTCTTTCATGTTTTTCCGGAATAAGCAATTGTTTGTTCCCTAGCGACACATTATTCCCCCAAAAGTAGCAATTAAATCAATTGCACCATCAGTGGGAAGGGGAATATCATTATTGAAAAGGGATCAGATGGATTTTCTGATACTCTCCTGCAATGTCACGCCTAAGGTGATCGGAAAGTTGCAGAAGATCATCGAAATAGCGGGTCCTCTCATCTCCCGATCCAGTTGATAAAGAGATCATGGGGTGGTCGACCGGATGCAGTTTCATATAACGTTCCGACTTGGATACCAGAAACTTGCGTACCGACTCAAGGTAGTGAGCCTCAATCTTCGGATGGAACTTTCTCCACAACTCACTCTCTTCCTTTGCCCCCTTTATGGCCGGAACATACGGTGAACGTTCCAACCCGGAGTGTACGCTCTCTTCCAACACGGGAAGCCCCAAGGTATGCATCAGGTTGATGATATCGATGGTCAGCAATTGCGATTTGAACTCAAGCACCTCCAGATCACGGATTTTTGTCTCTTCACCAATATTTTGCAGCTTGAGGTGCTCAAGCGAAACATCAACCTCGATATTGAAATTCCTGAACTTCAACTCCAGCTCGTGCAGGATATCATAAAAGGCTGGTGTATTGTCAAACCGGTCGAAACGGAGATCTTCGGGCAACAGCTTCAATTTAAGCAGATGTTCTTCGGAAGGATAATAGCGGTCGAACCCCTGATCCCTGAGTTTCTGCTGTACGGCACATACACAAACCTTGTTCCGGTACATGTGCCGTATCAGGTCGGAAAGAATTTTCGATTGAAAGGTCCGCTTGATCTGCTGCTGTTTGGTCTCCCTGCGGATCGCCCGCCAGGTAAGAACCGTACCCAGAGCAGCAAAAGCTGCCAGAAGAAGATTGGCCACCTCATCCATATCGGTTCTTTCCAAGGTGGTGGGTTGCGTGTTTATCGAGGTCTTTTCGGATGCCACGGCAATCTTGTCCAAAGTCTCGTTCTGATTCGGTTCGATCGCAGAAAGTGTGTCGATCGGGACCACCGTTATGAGGGTGATCAGGAGGAGGAGATATTTAACTGTTCTCATTTGGAAGGCAGATCGGTTGATATTAATTCGCGATCACGCCACAAATATATATTTTTTTGATCTTCCGGCCTGAACAATTAACAATAAAGGTAGCGGCAACCTTGTTCAACAACTGCCCGGAAAGAGATAAACATTTATCGGAGCTTGTCTTTGTGTTTCTTTTTAAAAAAGTTACCTTTGCGGCTGGAAATCATAAAGTACACCCTATGCAACAAGTGCCCCTACTCTCACTCTTCGGCAATCTGGAACAGCTGAATACGGTGCAACTCAACTTTAACCAAAACTCATTAAACATAATGAATATCGCCATTGCCTTCATCATGTTCGGCGTGGCGTTGGGCATCAGACCCAGACATTTCAAGGATCTCGCCATGAGCCCCAAACCGGCAATTGTCGGAATTATTTCGCAATACCTCCTGCTGCCAGCACTGACCTATCTATTGGTACTTGCTATCCGGCCGAGCGTTCCCGTTGCCATGGGCATGCTTCTGGTTGCTGCCTGTCCCGGTGGAAATGTTTCAAACATGGTTTCGGCACTGTCGAAATCGAACGTGGCATTGTCGGTAAGCCTTACGGCAGGCACTACCGTGCTTAGTCTCTTTATGACCCCGCTCAATTTTGCCTTCTGGGGAGGGCTTTATGCCAGCAAATCCCCACTGCTGGTACCCATAACCATCGACCCCGTTGAGATGTTCCGTACCGTTTTCATCATTCTGGGAATTCCGGTGATTGTAGGAATGACGGTAGGTATGAAGTTCCCCAACTTTGTAAAAAAGGTAGAAAAGTCTGTGCAGATTGCATCGGTCCTCTTTTTTATCGCTTTTCTGGTTGGCGCACTGGCTGGTAATTTCTCCCTCTTCCTGAAATATATACACCTGGTATTCCTGATTGTACTTCTACATAACGGAATTGCCTTCCTGGGCGGGTACTTGCTCCCCAAGACGCTCAAGGTAAACGAGATAAACTGCCGAACCATCTCAATCGAAACGGGAATACAGAACTCGGGGCTGGGACTGGCACTGATCTTTAACCCGCGTATATTTCCGTCCGAACTTGAACTGGGAGGGATGGCCTTCATCGCTGCCTGGTGGGGAATATGGCACATTGTCGCCGGTCTGGTGCTCGCCTTCTACTGGCGGAAAAAATCGTCCAAACTGAATAGTGTCGCATCATGAAGTACGGATACAGCAAAGGATATGACCTCCTCCGTTTTTTCGAGCGGATTGTTCTTAACCTCCATTACCGGAAGATTGTATACAGGGGAACTGAAAACATCAACGAGGAGCATCCGCTGATATTTGCGTCAAACCACCGCAATGCTGTGGTCGATCCATTCCTGTTGCTGAATGTTTGCAAGAAGGAGCCGGTTTTTCTGGCGCGTGCCGACGTATTCAAGAACTCTTTCGTGGCCGCCATCATGCGTTGGCTCCATATCATGCCGGTATACAGGATCAGGGACGGGGTTGAAAACCTGGGAAACAACAACGAATCGTTCCGGTTGAGCGGAGAGTTGCTGAAAAGGAGGATTCCGATTGCACTCTATCCCGAAGGGAGCCACAATCCCAAAATATCGTTGTTGCCCGTCAAGAAAGCGATCTCCCGTATCGTACTGCCCATTGAAGCGAGCGAGAATTTCACGCTGAATTGCGAGATAATACCCGTCGGGGTATACTATCCCGATATTTTAGGATTCCTTTCCGATGTCTATGTGGTCTTCGGAAAGCCGATCAGGGTGGCCGATTTCCGGCAGCAGTACGAAGAGAATCCCAATCTGGCGGCCAACTCTTTGCGAAACGAACTGGAGAGCCGCATGAAAGAACTTATTGTAAACATATGGAACGACGCATTCTACGAGGAGTATCTCTGCGCCATCCAATGGAATGCTCCCCGATTGGCCAGGGAGAAGCATGCCGGAAAAAGGGAGGACTTCCTGTTGGCCTCGAAGGAGGTCGTGCATTCGCTGGACAGGATGTTTCATGACGACAGGTCCACCTTCGACAGACAGATTGGAGATTTCCGCATGGCAATGGATATCCTCGGCAAGCATAAGTTATCGCCACGTGACAATGTTGCAAACCCGGCATCAACGGTCTCGATCGTAGTGCAATTGCTGCTGCTGACCCTTTCACTGCCACTGACCCTTTTCGGGTTTCTGAACGGAATATTGCCTATCCTCTGCTATAGAAAATTGCTCACGCTCTTTAAGGAGGATCAGTTCATCCCTACCCTCCGTGTTGTCTCCGGACTCTTTATCGTCCCTGCATTCGTTGTGATCCAGACCCTTGCAGTGGCCATCTTTTCTAACGGATGGTGGGCCCTACTCTATCTGCTGCTGATGCCTGTCACATTCTACTTTGCCTGCTGGTGGCGAAAGTGGGCCAAATCACTGCTTCGCAAGTGGCGTGTCAACCGGTTTGCGAAGAGGTTTCCCGACAGCTGGATGAAATTGATCAGCCTGATCCGGCTCAATCACCTCTCCTTCAGGTAAAAAACAATCTTTCCGGCTTTGGTGAGTTGCTCGTGCGAGATGCGATAACCACCGAACCGTTTCCCGTCGATCACAATCTTATCGATGTACCGTGCATCCTTGCCGGTACGAACCACCTCTATCTCCAGCTGCCTGCCTCCATAATGGAGAGGATCCAGCTGCAGCGTGATCTTGTCGAAAACCGGCGAGGTAAAGGTGTAGAATGGTTCCGTGGGGTTGTCGGGATAGAAACCCATCATGGCAAAAACCGCCCAGGTCGACATGGTTCCCGTATCGTCATTGCCGGGAAGTCCGTCGGGAGCATTCTTGAAATAGCTTTCCAGCAGCTCCTGCGTGAGTTTTTGAGTGCGCCACTCCTCCCCCTTCACATAACTGAACAGGAATGGATAACCGATATTGGGCTCGTTGGTCGGGTCATAATGACCTTCATCAAACACCGCCTGAAGCTTTTCCGTAAACCTCCTTTTTCCGCCATGCATCCTGATCAGACCCGGCACGTCGTGCGGTACCATAAACGAATAGTTCCACGAACTCCCTTCGTGAAATCCCGGAACCTCTTCGAAGTTTTCACCCTGCTTGGGGTTGAAGGGCGACAGGAAGGTTCCGTCGGGCAATATCGGCCTGAAGACCCCATATTGGGGCGAATAGTAACGGGTATAGTTGAGCGACCGGTTGCGGAAAAGTGCGGCATCCTCCTTTTTTCCCAATGCGGCAGCCAGTTTCGACAAGGCATTGTCGGCAATGTAATACTCCAGCGCGTGCGAAACGGAGTTGTCATACTTCTCCCGGAGCGGCAGATAGCCCAGCTTCAAGTAGTCATCAATGTCGGGGCGGAGGAGGTTGTGCTTCCCTTCGGTTGTAGCCGATTTGTACATCGCCTCGTAGGCGGTCTCCAGATCGAAATCGCGCAACCCTTTCATCCAGCTGTCCACTATCACCGGAATGGCCGGATCGCCCTCCATCGTAAGCGTTTCGCGACCATACAACTCCCACTTGGGCAACCATCCGCTCTCCCGATACATTCCCACCATCGAACGGACCATCTCCAGCTGTTTCCCCGGATAGAGCAGGGTGAGCAACTGATGGACATTCCGATAGGTGTCCCAGAGTGAAAAGACCGTATAGCGATTCCCGTTGGCGGTCAGCACCTTGTCACTCTCCATCGCCGGATACTCTCCATTCACGTCGTTCAGCAGGTTGGGATGGATCAGCGCATGGTAAAGTGCGGTGTAAAAAACCACCCGCTGGTCGTCTGTCCCACCGGTCACGCGGACACGGGAAAGTTCCCGCTCCCAACGTTCACTGGCGGCAGCCCTCACCTCATCGAACCGGAATCCCTGCTGTTCACTTTCCAGGTTTTCACGGGCATTGGCCGTACTGACGAACGAGACCCCAATCTGTACCTCAATGGTCTCACCTTCCACTACCTGGTAAGAAAAGTAGGCCCCGATATCATCGCCGGCAATATCGCGTCCGTACCGGGTATAGAGCTTCCGTTTACCGGCCGTGCTGTCCCAGGCTGCCTCTACACCCATTTCACGCTGTCTTTTCCAATATCCGGAAGCTGACGGTTGTCTGTTGATCCGCATCACGAAGTAAACGGGAAAGACCGCCTGAGGATTGTAACAGAAGGTTCCCAACAATTTCATCCCCTCGATCTCGGTATCGCTGATGCGACGCATCCAGGCCCCGCTCTCGTTGGTCAGCCCCTCACCCAGGTTCAGCAAGATATTGGCCTGACCCTCTGGAAAGGTGAAACGGGCAATGCTCGTCCGTTCGGTAGCCGTCACTTCGGTCAAGATTCCATATCGGGTCAGTCGGTTGGAGTAGTAGCCGGGTGAAGCCTGCTCATCGGAGTACCCGCTGCCATACTCATCGTAATTCACATTCAGCTCTCCAGATGTAGGCATCAGCAAGAGGGATCCCAAATCGGGACACCCCACCCCGCTCAGGTTGAGATGTGCAAATCCGGTGAAATAGCTGTTTTCGTAGGAGTAGGGCGTCGACCACCACTGTTTGTCCTTGTCATACCTGTTTTTTTCCGATCCCATCACATTGAAGGGTGTCACCGACATCATGCCGTTGGGAAGCACCGCTCCGGGATGGGTGGTCCCGTAGTTGGTGGTTCCAATGAAGGGATTGACATGGGCGGTCACCCCCTGGCCAAAAAGGTGTAAAGAAAAAAGTAACGAAAGGATAGTTATTGTTCCGGATCGCATACGATATCTGGTTTTAATTTTTGCTTTTATCTATATTGTCGCAAAAATAGCCATTATCGCCCAACCTGCGGTAAATTCTTCTGCAAATTATTTCAGGAACCGAACGGTTCGTGTATTTTTGCAAAAATATAAAAACCGGAAAGCGTATGGACGAAAACCTAAAAAGGTACATCGAGTCAATTCCCAAGGCAGAGCTGCATGTACATATCGAAGGTACATTTGAACCGGAACTGATGTTCGAGATGGCGACAAGAAACAGTATTGCCCTTAGGTACGGTTCTGTGGAGGAAGTCCGCAACGCATACCGGTTCAACAACCTGCAGGATTTTCTGGATATCTACTACGCGGCAGCCAGCGTACTGGTTCATGAAGAGGATTTTTACGATCTGACGGCGAGTTACCTGCGGAGGGCGCTTGCCGACAATGTGATCCATACGGAGATCTTTTTCGACCCGCAGACTCATACCGCCCGGGGGATCAGCTTCTCAACCGTGATCAATGG
>MTKW01010812.1_pt1 | contig 42079 bp, 39 predicted proteins | sample 1042761 | NCBI WGS metagenome assembly MTKW01 (sample SAMN06205366, study PRJNA360243) | anaerobic digester metagenome | biome: Wastewater treatment plant; feature: Anaerobic digester sludge; material: sludge; isolation source: anaerobic digester fed with sludge from wastewater treatment plant ... | reverse complement strand
ATCCAAAAAATACCAGAATTGTTGAAAAGTGATCAAATAAAAAAGAAAAAAGCACACCCCCCTGAATCCCCCCTCAATGGGGGAATATATTAAATAATTATAAAGAATGAGATCCTCACGTCGTCCAGCAAAAACACCGGACTTCTAAGAATTTCGCCCCTCGCCCCTTCGACGCCGTTTGCCAAAACCCCCTCAGCCTTCTTCTTGTGCAATAACTACCACAAAAAAAATCAGCAACCGGCAAATTTTTGTAAAAAATTTAAATATTTTTGTAAAAATAGCGTATTGCATTTACAAAAAGAGAGAAGAGTGGTATATTTGTGGTAAATTGTGGGAGAAAGTGGGGAAAAGTGGTTATCAGGAGGGGTCCGATTGCTATTAGGACAATATCGACATTCAGTTGACAATAAGGGAAGACTCATCATTCCCAATGAATTCAGAAAAGATTTATCCAACACCCTCTATGTTACCAAAGGTATTGAAAATTGTGTATTTGTTTTTTCCGAAACAGCCTGGCAGGTTTTAGCAGGGAAAGTTGCATCTCTCCCTATGACCAAGAAAGCAGGGAGAGAATTTGCCCGGATTTTCTTAGCCAATGCCAGTGAAGAAACCATAGATGCTCAAGGACGTATTACTATTCCCCGGCATTTAAGAGAGTATGCAGAAATAGATAAAAAAGTGGTCACGGTTGGAGTTGGAGAAAGAATGGAAATTTGGTCGGAATCGGTTTGGGATCAATATGCCTCAGAAGTCGAAGGAAAATATGAAGATATAACAGAAGAAATTATGGATACGGGGATTTGAGGTGTTTCACTATCATCAGCCGGTTATGGTTGTTGAGGTTATTCAGTATTTGGTTACCGATCCTAATGGCGTTTATGTTGATGCTACGGTTGGTGGTGGAGGTCACGCCAAAGCAATATTGGAAAAAGTTGCTCAACAGGCAGTTTTAGTTGGAATCGATCGTGACCGGGAGGCTATTGATGCAGCAAGGCAAGTGTTGGCCGTTTTTGGAAGCCGGGTAAAACTGGTTCAAGGATCTTTTTCGACGATAGCAGAAATTCTTCATCAAGAAAAAATTGAAACTATTCATGGAGTTTTATTTGATCTTGGCGTTTCTTCTCGACAGTTAGATGCTCCAGAAAGAGGTTTTAGCTTTAGTCAGGATGGACCATTGGATATGAGAATGGATCAAAGCCAGAAAATGGACGCCTGTCAGGTTGTTAACACCTATTCTGAAAAAGAATTGGCTGATATTTTCTTTTATTACGGGGAAGAGCGAAAATCACGTAAAATTGCTCATTCGATTGTAGTTGCTCGCCAGAGAAAACCAATTGCTACAACTGGAGAGTTGGAAAAAATTATTTGGAAATGTAATCCGGGTCGAAGAGGGGGTATTCACCCAGCAACTCGGGTTTTTATGGCTTTACGGATTTATATTAATCATGAATTAGATGAATTACCGAAGGCCTTAGAGAGTGTGGTCCAATTTATGAATGAAGGAGCACGTCTGGTGGTTCTCAGCTATCATTCTCTTGAAGATCGAATTGTTAAAAATTTCTTTCGAAATAGTCAACAACTTGAGGTCATCAACCGCAAGCCTATGATACCTTCTCGGCAAGAAATTCAGTCGAATCCTCGTGCTCGGAGTGCCAGAATGAGAGTCGCTCAAAAGATGATGAGAGAGGAGGGGACTCCAGCTTGAAAAATATTGCCGTATTTTTTTTAATATTCATGGTGAGTATGTCTTTTTTGTATTTGTTACTGCAAGCTGAAATTGTCGAAAAAGGATTTGTTTTAAGTTTAAAGAAAGAACGAATAGAAAGCCTGGTTGCTAATAAAGATCGCATTGAAATTGAAATTTCTCATCTTTCGTCAATGGACCGAATTAAAGAAATTGCCACTAATAAATTAGGTATGGTTTTACCGGAGAGGACGATATTTCTCGCTGCTGCTGATCAAAAAGTTCAGCTTAAGGGGAGTGAGGCAGCGGTTGCAGAATATAGAAATGAAACGGGGTTGAAAAGATGAGCTCCAGAAGATTTGTCCATCGGGCAAATTTTCTGGTGATGATGGTTTTTTTGATTTTAGGATATATTGTTTTTCGAATGTTCGTCCTGCAAGTTGTTGAAGGAAACGAGTATCGGGAAAAAGCCAACATGGTTCGCTTCCGGATGGAAGATCTTCTTCCTGCTCGTGGACAAATTTTAGATCGAAACGGCGAAGTTCTAGCTCGCGATACCGAAGCTATATCAGTATATTGTGTTCCAAGAATGATAGAAAACCCCGAAAGTGCCGCTCAGAAAGTTGCTCCGTTGTTAGGGCTTAGCCTGGAAGAAATACAAGAAAAATTTGAGAGCCGAAAATCCTTTGTATGGTTAAAGCGTCAGGTTCCACTTCACCTGAAAGAAGATTTAGAAAAAGATAAATTAGTCGGTATTGAATGGAATAAAGAGAATAAAAGATATTATCCTCATTCTCCCCACCTCAGCCACATTCTTGGATTTGTTGGTATTGACCATCAAGGGTTGGAAGGGTTGGAGTTTACTTTAAATGAGGAATTGACTGGAAAGATGGGTTATATGACCTTTGAGAGGGATGGAACCGGGAAAGAAATACCTGGAAGCTTAGTCTACTTAAATCCTCAATCGGGACACAACGTTATCCTCACTATTGATCGAACCATTCAGTTTTATATTGAAAAAGCTCTCGATGAGGCCATCGGAAGAACCAAAGCTAAGGCGGGTGTGGTAGTAGTGAATGATCCAAGAACTGGAGATATCTTGGCCATGGCTTCACGTCCTTCCTATGATAATAATCTTTTTAATGACTATTTACCCGAAACCTGGAGAAACTTAGCTGTATCAATGGTATTTGAACCTGGTTCTACCGTTAAACCTCTCATTATGGCTTCGGCCCTTCAGGAAAATAAGGTTTATCTGGGAGAAAGTTTTTATTGTGGTGGTTCCATAATGGTGTATAATCATCGAGTGCGAGACATAAAAAGTCATGGGCAGGAAACACTCGAAGATATCATCATTAATTCCTGTAACGTCGGTACAATACAAATCGCCCAACGACTGGGAGAAGATACACTTTATCGCTACTTGAAAAATTTTGGTATCGGAGAGTCCTGTGAAACCGGTTTGAATGGAGAAGAAATTGGTTTATTGAGGAAGCCTCGCAGCTGGTCGGCGCTATCCATCGGTGCCATCCCCATTGGTCAAGAGATGCTGGTCACCCCAATTCAGCTCTTAAGATCAGTATCGGCCATAGCTAATCGTGGGATTCTTATGAAAGCCCGTTTAGTAAAAAAAGTCATCGATGAAAACGGGAAGGTCGTTCGAGAAGTTCTCCCATCGCCGGTTCAAAGGGTTGTTGATGAAGAAACTGCTGATTTGGTTTTAAACATGATGAAAAAAGTCGTTGATCAGGGAACGGGTAAAAAAGCTGCCATTCCAGGATATGCTATTGCGGGGAAAACCGGAACCGGACAAAAAATTGGAGAAGATGGCCGTTATGCAATTAATCGGTTTTATTCTTCCTTTATCGGATTTTTTCCAATCCCCGAACCACGTTTTGGAATATTGGTGGTTTTAGATGAAGCCCAGGGTGAATACTATGGAGGCGATATCGGAGCACCGGTTTTTCGGGAAATCGCTCAAAACCTTATTCATTATGCTGGTATTATGTCGGAAAATGACGAGGTAACGATCTATTGATTTTAAAAAAACTGTTCAATTTAAATGAATATCTCTATAAAAATATTTTTGATGACCAATTAGAGGTCAGCGGATTGGCTTTTGATTCTCGATTGGTTCGTCCAGGGTGTGTATTTTTTGCTTTTCCCGGTGCTAATACCGATGGGCATCTCTTTATTGAAGATGCCATTAAAAGGGGAGCGAAGGTCATTGTCTATTCCGATCCCAGTTTTTCTTTTCCTACTCATGGGAAGGTATCATGGATTCGAGTTGATGATGAGAGAAAGACCATGGCTCAAACTGCCGCTCGATTCTATGATCATCCCTCCCGGGAAATGAGGCTGTTCGGTATAACTGGTACCAATGGAAAAACCAGCACTTGTTTTTTCCTGCGTAGTATTCTTGAAGAAAATGGCCATGCTTGTGGTCTGATGACCACACCAAAAAACATCATTGGTCCTGATATCTATGAAGCGATTAATACCACTGAAGAGTCGCTGCAAATACAAGCTTGCTTGAAAAGTATGATTAAGATAGGGATTCGTCAGGCGGTTTTAGAAGTTTCTTCCCATGGCTTGGCTTTAGGACGGGTTGAGGGTTTGTTATTCGATACAGCAGTGGTTACTAACTTGGTAGCTGAACACTTAGAGTTTCATAAAAGTTTTGAACACTACTTTTCCAGCAAGAAGAAACTCATCGAAATGGTGGAACAAAATACCCAAAAACCTTACCCTCGTATGGTAATTGTAAATGGAGATGATGAAAACTGTCGAAGAGTCGTTTTCGAAAGCCACCTCCCGCTTCTCACTTTTGGTTTGCAGCCGGAAAACGAAGTGACCGCTGAAGATATCGTATATTTCGTTGATAGGACAAAAATGAAAATAAAAACCCCCTGGGGAACTGAGAAAGTTCAGCTTTCCCTCCCCGGCCAGCATGCAGTTTATAATGCTTTAGCAGCGGCAGCTACGGCTATTTCCTCTGGAATAGAAAGTGAAAAAATTGCTCAAGGCCTTGAGCACACCCACCGAGTTCCAGGAAGGTGGGAGGTAGTTAACGCCGGACAGGATTTTTTGGTTATCGTTGATTTTGCTCACAACTGGCATGGGCTGGAAAATACTCTTTCTTTTATTAAAAAAATGGTTCAAGGGAAAGTCATTACAGTTTTTGGTTGCGGTGGAGAGAGGGATCGGAATAAAAGGCCGATGATGGGGGAAACAGTTGCTCGCTGGAGTGACGTTTGCATTATTACCAGCGACAATCCTCGCCATGAGGATCCACGACAAACCGCTGAAGATGCTATGCAGGGAGTCAATAAATATAAAAAAGAGATTCCGGTGGAATCTTATATTATCCTTGACCGACGTGAAGCAATAGATTATGCATTTTCTTTGGCGAAAACTGGCGATGTAGTTTTTTTAGCCGGGAAGGGCCCAGAACGTTATCAGGTATATCATGATAGAATCATTTGCCATAATGATTATGATGTGGCATTAGAACTTCTAAAAGAGAGAAATTTAGAATGATTTCGAAACCGGATATTATTTTTGCAGCTGGAGCCAAACTTGTCGCTCCGGGAAAACAGGAAAAATTTGATAAAATTATGATCGATAGTCGTCAAAATACCGAATGTGGTTTGTTTGTGGCTATAAAAGGGAAAAAAACCGATGGTCATGCTTATTTAAATGATGCCTGGGACCATGGCGCACGTGGAGCCTTAGTGAGCCAAAAGGTCAATTCTCCCCAAGAATTTAGCCTTTACCTCGTTGATGATACCGTTGAAGCGTTAAAAAATCTCGGGAAATTCTACTCAAAACAGCTTACTGGAAAGAAAATTGCTATAACCGGAACGGTTGGGAAAACGACCACAAAATTTTATTTCCAAAAAATACTTGGCATTCGCTTTCGAGTGGCTGCAACTCCCTTTAGTTATAATACTAATATCGGGGTGTCAGCCTCTTTTTGTAATTTTTCTTCTCAAAACGACTTTTTTATCATTGAAGCCGGAATCAATAAGAAAGGTGAGATGGGTGAGTTAGCCGAAATCATTGATCCGGAAATAGTTGTGTTCACTGCATTTGGAAAAGGTCATTTAGAGGGTTTTGGTAATGTCGAGACGGTGATTCAGGAAAAAATTTTATTGGCTGAAAACGCCAAAACTATCTATTTGAATGGGGATAATATTTACGCTTTAAAACTCAAAGAGGATTTTTCCCAGAAGGGAAAGGAAGTCATTCTTTTTGGTCTTCAGAATCATATCACCTCACAACTCTCACTTCTTGATTATCACTTGAACCCAACGGAGGGAATCACTAGATTCCGCTGTCAGATTGAAGGTCGGATTTATCACTTCCAAGCACCGATTTTTTCTCCGGAACTCATCATCTTACTTCTGCCGGTCCTTCATCAAGCTTTCCAATTGGGCATTGAAGAAGATGAGGTCCAAACGGTTCTTAATGAAATTCTCCTTCCCGAAGGAAGAGAAAAAATTTATCATCTTGGCGAAGGATATGTGATCGACGACAGCTATAATGCCAATCCAATTTCTTTACATAAAGCCCTCAATTTATTGAAAAGATTCAACCATCAAGGGTATCAAACCTGGGTGGTTTTGGGAGATATGTTAGAGATGGGGAGTTTTTCCGAAGCAGTTCATCAAGAAAGTATCCGTTCTTTGGAAGTGCACAATATTAAGAATGTCATTCTTTATGGTTCCATGATGCATGGGGCTGCTGAAAAGGTGTTATCGAAAAACTCGGTAGACGGAGAATATTATTTGGCTTCTTCCCACGAAGAAATCAAAAAAATTCTTCTCGATCAGATAACTTTCCCTTTTTCTCGACTTATCGTTTTGTTTAAAGGTTCAAGAGCCATGAAATTAGAAGAAGCTATACCTACGGAGTGGATTGAGCATGAAACTTGGAATTATTCCCAATGATATATTAATTGCTTTTCTTTTGGCTTTTGTAGTTGGAATGGTTTTTTTTCCGCTTTTCATTCGGTGGCAGCAGCAACGCCATCTTGGTCAAAAAATAAAGAAAGAAGGACCTAATCTCCATCTTCACAAAGAGAATACCCCCAGTATGGGCGGTATCGTCATATTTATGGCTCTTTTGGTAGTGTTTGGAGTAGGAAGACAATACTGGTTAAGCAATTTACTACCGGTAGTACTCCTTGCTGGATATACTATTTTAGGATTGGTTGATGACTGGCATAAGAGCTATTTGGAGAAACCCTGGGGAATAAAAGCCCGTTATAAGATTTTGTTCCAGATTGTACTTGCCGGTATAGTTCTCTGGCTAGCTATGGATGGGATGCCAACTCAGATTATCATTCCATTTAGCCGTTATGTAATTCCAATGTCTCGTCCACTTTTTTTTGGGTACGGGATATTTATTATCATTGCTACCTCCAATGCATTTAATATTGCCGATGGTTTGGACGGGTTGGCGGGAGGTTCGGGTATTCTCACTTTTCTTTTTTGGGGTTTGCTTTTATTAACCTTGGGTAAAACCCAGCTTTCCTGGTTGGCCTTTGGAGCAATCGGAGGTCTGACCGCCTTTTTATGGTTTAATATATGGCCGGCAGGTATTTTTATGGGAGATTCAGGTTCATTGGGTTTAGGAGCGCTCTTAGGCTTTATGGCGCTTATTTCTGGGCAGTCTCTTTTAATTATTTTTTCAGCCGTGGTTTTTTTTGTTGATACTCTTTCAGTGATATTACAGGTTTTTTCTTTTAAAATTTTAGGACGAAGACTATTTTTAATGAGTCCGATTCATCATCATTTTGAATTAAAGGGAATGAAAGAAACTCAAATTACTGTACGTTTTTGGATAATTCAAGCCATAGGAATTACGGTGGCATGGTTAGGACGGGTTCAATAGGGTTATGATGAATTATTTAGTCGTGGGTATGGGAAAAACTGGAGAAAGTACTGCTCGTTTTTTGCTTAATCGTGGCGAGAAGGTATTGGGATATGACGATCACAAAAAGTGGAGCGATATATCGCCGAATATTCTTAATCATCCGGCTTTTTCCCCACTTAGGCCAATCGATCTTTCCAAGCTCAATAGGAGAAAGATCCAGGAATGTATAGTCAGTCCAGGTGTCCCTTCCTATCATCCCATCCTGGCCAAATGCGAACAGGAGAGAATCCCGATAGTGAGCGAAGTGGAATTAGCCTGTCGTATGCTGCATTTTCCTCTAATTGGCATTACTGGTTCCAATGGAAAGAGTACCACTGTGGCTCTAATTGGTCACATTCTGAATAGGGCGGGTTTTTCGGCTTTTGTTGGAGGCAATTTTGGGACACCTTTAATTGATTCAATTTCCTTCCCAACTTCTTATCAGTGGGGGGTGGTGGAGCTCAGCAGCTTTCAACTGGAGAGAATTGTGAGCGCGAGGTTTCAAGTTGCTGGTATTTTGAATTTATCTCCCAACCATTTGGACAGGCATAATACTTTTAGAGATTATTTTTTTCAAAAACGAAATATTTTTATCAATCAAAAAAAAGAGGATCGGGCGATAGTCAATTTTTCCATTCCCAGTTGGCATACCCAACTTTGCCCAATGATCCGCAGCTCTATCATTCCAGTGACCGGTTTAGGGCAATTACAGGAAGGATTTTATTGGAAGAATCAAAAAATTGTTGAACGATTCGAAGGGAAGGAAAGAAAGATTGACTGTCTCAATTGGCACCTCCCCGGTGAGCATAATCGGGAGAATTTATTGTTTGCCACTGCGGTTTGCCGAGTAGTGGGGGTTGGAGTTGATCAAATTGAAGAATCTCTTTCAACTTTTCAGGGATTGAGTCACAGAATTCAGAAGGTTGCTGAAATAAATGGTGTTGTATTTTATGATGATTCCAAATCGACGACACCAGCATCAACCTGTGCAGCAATCAATTCCTTGAATGGTCCTATTGTTTTGCTCTTAGGGGGGAGAAGTAAAATCAAAGATTTTTCTGAATTCACCCAATATCTTTCTCCGGCTAAAATAAAAATGATCCTTCTATTTGGAGAAGACCGAGAGCTGATACAGAAATTTATACCGGAATCTATACCAACCCGTTTATTTTCTAATTTAGACGAAATATTTTCAAACATCCGCTCCTTAGTCGTACCCGGTGATTGCGTTCTCTTGTCTCCGGCATGTACCAGCTGGGATCAATATGCCAACTACCAGGAAAGGGGTGAACACTTTTTCCGTTTAGTCTATGGGAACTCATGAAGAATTATTGAACCGGTGGTCATTAGAAAATTCCAATGAAAATCATTTAAAACGCTGGTGGTGGGAAATCGATCCATATCTTTTTTGGACGATGATTCTCTTACTCTGCATTGGTTTAATCATGGTTTTCAGTGCCAGCATGACCACGTCGATCATGTCCTATAGCGATCCTTATTATTTTTTTAAAAAGCAGGTTGTTGGAGTTGCTCTGTCTTTCTTTTTTTTCGTAATCGCCTCCTTTATCCGGCTTGATTTTGTTAGAAAAATGAGCTCGAAATTACTTCTTCTTTCAGTCGTGCTGCTCACCCTGGTTTTCTTCCCCTATATCGGCAGAATGGTGGGTGGATCCTATCGATGGATAGATTTTGGTATCATGCGCTTTCAACCCTCGGAATTGGCAAAATTGAGCTTAATCATTTATATGGCAGATACTTTGGTAACCCACCGTCATCGAGCTCAGGATTTTTGGTATGGAGTTGTGCCTTTTCTCTTGGTGGTTGGAGTCATGGGTGTTTTGGTCATAATGGAACCTGATCTTGGTACTGCCATTTTTTTGGCTGGCATAACCTTCGTCATGCTGTTTTTGGGAGGACGGAAAATTATTCACTTGCTCTATCCAATTTTTGCCGGAATTCCCATCCTTCTTTTTTTAATTTTTGCCAGCGGAAATCAATACTGGAAAGCACGGCTTGAGGCTTTTGTTAATCCTTGGAAAGAACCTTTGGGGAAGGGCTTTCAAATTATCCAGTCTCTCATTGCCATTGGTTCGGGTGGCTTATTTGGTCGGGGTTTGGGGGAAAGCCGACAAAAATTTTTCTATCTTCCTGATCGGCATACCGATTTTATTTTTGCCATTATTGGTGAAGAATTAGGTTTTATAGGAACAATAGGAGTGGTTATTTTATTCTGTATTCTTTTTTGGCGGGGTTGGCTAATTGCGGTTCGTTCAGGTGATGACTTTCAAGCCATGTTGGCTATGGGAATTATTCTAAGTATCCTCATGCAGGTCATTGTCAATATGAGCGCAGTGCTCAAAATCCTTCCGGTATCAGGTGTACCTTTACCATTAGTAAGTTATGGGAACTCATCAATACTGATTACTATGATCGAAATCGGTTTGTTGTTCAATATCGCACGGCAATCAAAGGTGAATCATTTTGAATGAAATATTTATTGCAGCTGGTGGAACCGGTGGTCATATCTTTCCAGCGCTCAGCATTGCTCAACATTTATCTCGTGACTTTCCGGTTCGCTTTATTGGGACCAAAAGAGGCATGGAAAGAAAATTGGTTCCCGAAGCCGGTTTTTCACTTTCTTTTATTCGTGCTCGAGGATGGAACCGAACATCAGCTATAGATTTTCTTCGCGCCTTTGGCGATAATATAGTAGGATTGTTTCAAAGTGGGTATCTTTTTATCAAATTTCGGCCTCGGGCGGTCTTGGTTTTTGGCAGTTATGTCTCTTTACTGATCGCTTTTTGGGCGAAACTATTTCGAGTTCCAATCTTTGTGCAAGAACAGAATATTCATCCGGGTTTTGCCAACCGGATCATCTCCCGTTGGTCAAAAAAAATCTTTGTTCCGGTGGACGAAGCAGCCGAGGGCTTTCGAGATTCAAATCAAATTGTTATAATCGGTAACCCCTTACGTGAAGAAGTGCTTGATTGGCAGGGAAAAGATAAAGAAGCCAAAGAAAAACTGGGTCTTGATCCCCAGAAAAAAACCCTGCTTATTATTGGAGGGAGCCGGGGTTCTCACCTGATCAACCAAGCATTTTGGCAAGCACTACCATTCATAGAAAAATTGAAGTTTCAAGTCATCCATATCACTGGAGATGAATCTTTTCAAGAAGCCATGAAGATGGCGGCGCTTTACCCATTTCCCTATTTGATTTACGAGTTTTATCCAAACCCGGGAATATTTTATTCAGCAGCCGACTTAGCAATCAGTCGTTCCGGTGCCAATGTCACCTATGAATTGTTTTGTTTTGGCCTTCCAGCCGTCCTGATACCTTTTGGAGGAGCAACTGAAGGCCACCAATTATATAACGCCCAATGGTTGGGGAAAAAGCAGCCGGTGGTCATTATCGATGAAAAAAGGCTTCAACCAGAAGGCTTGGCTCAGGCGATTCGAAGCCTATCAGAGCTTCCAGCAAAAAAATATAAAAAAAATGAAGATTTTCGATTTTCAGCAGCACGAATTGCTGGTATGATTGTCAAAGAGATCCGTAGGAGGAAATGAATTGAACGCTCATCTCGTCTCATTACCTAACGAACTCTATTTTATTGGTATTGGCGGCACTGGCATGAGTGCCTTGGCAACCATCGCTTTTGAAATGGGATATCAGGTTAGTGGTTCTGATATTTTTTCCGGTGAAAACACTTGTCGACTTCAGGAAAAAGGCATCCCGGTATTTATCGGTCATTCAAGAGAAAGAATTAAAAATATATCTGCAGTGGTTATTTCCTCCGCCATCCCCCCAGAAAATGTCGAACTCCAAGAAGCTATTCAAAGAAACATACCCATTATTCACCGAGGAGAGATGTTAGCTTTTTTTCTCAATCAAAAAAAGGGCATAGCTATTGCAGGTACCCACGGAAAAACCACCACGACCTCGATGATTTCACTGTTATTAGAAGTAGCTGGCCTGGATCCGACGGTATTGGTGGGTGGGGAAGTTGAAGATATTGGGGGGAATGCTCGCTTTGGTAATGGGGAGTATTTTATATCTGAAGCTGACGAGAGCGACGGATCTTTTTTAAAGCTCAATCCCTACTGCGCGGTTATTACCAATATCGAAGATGACCATTTGGAATATTACGGAAGCCAAGAAAATGAACTGAATGCTTTTATTTCCTTTGCCAATGGCGTTAAAGAAGGGGGATTTATGGTAGCCTGCGGAGATCATCCCAATGTACAAGTGATGTTTAACCAACCCCTCAAGACCAATTTAATGACTTATGGAATGATTAATGGCGTAGTTGATGTTCGCGGATCGATGATTGAAGAAAGGGCAGAAGGTTCCTTGTTTCGAGTGACGCATCGCAACCAGGATTTGGGATCTTTTATTTTGAATATTCCTGGGATTCATAATGTAATTAATTCCTTAGCCTGCATAGCGGTTGGGATCAAGCTTGGTATAGATAAAAAATTAATTGCCAGCGCCTTAGAAATGTTTAAAGGAGTAAAAAGGCGTTATGAACGAATTGGTTATGTTGACGGAACCCTGGTTGTTGACGATTATGCTCACCATCCAACTGAAATGGGTGTGGTGTTAAAAACAGCGTTGAGCCGGACCTTAGGGAAAGTGATCGTTATTTTTCAACCTCACCGGTATACTAGAACCAAACGTCTTTATAGAGAAATGGCCGAGATATTAAAGAAAGCCCACCAAGTTATCCTCTTTCCCATTTATTCGGCAGGCGAAAAGCCGATTGAAGGTATTACCTCTAATTTAATTTATGATGAATTAAAGAAAGCCGGTTATGATGGTGTTCATATGGTTTCAACCATAGACGAAGCTCTTAACATTACCGAGAACCTGATAGGTCCAGGAAATATTCTGATAACCATGGGGGCCGGAGATATATGGAAGGTAGCCGACAGCATGTGCAGGAAAAATGGAAATCAATTGAGAAAGAGTACGCCGGTTCTCCGGACCTGATTGTTGCACCACAGGCTGAAATGAAGTTTTATACCACCTGGAAAATTGGTGGCCGGGTTATAGCTTTAGTTGATGTTTTAAGGAGTGTCATTTTCCCCAATTTATTTTTTAAAATGCAAGAACTGGATTGTCCCTGGAAAATTCTGGGAAAAGGATCAAATATTCTGGTAAGCGACCAAGGTTATTCTGGTGTAGTTATTCGTCTTGCTGGTGAGTATTCCGAAATGAATTATCTCGGAAACCATCGGATTGAAAGTGGTGCTGGTGTTGCTCTTTCTCATTTAGTAAGTTTTGCTCTTGGCCACAGTTTAGGAGGATTTGAATTTTTAGTTGGTGTTCCTGGAACGGTGGGAGGGGCGGTACGGATTAATGCCGGTTGTTTTGGACAGGAAATCAGCAATTTAATTCAAGAAATCTTAGTCATGGATAATAATGGTAATATAGAGTGGTTGAAGAGAGAGAAGATTAATTTTTTTTATCGAGGATCATCATTGAAGAAAGATAGGTTGACGATTTTGAAAGTCATTTTTCAACTTTTTTCTGATAAATCAGAAAACATTAGAAATAATGTTCGTCGATATAGCCTTCTCCGCAAACAATTTCAGCCGGTAGGTTGGCCATCGGCCGGTTGTGTATTTAAAAATCCACCCGGTGACTATGCGGCTAAAATCATTGATCAAATGGGATTTAAAGGGCTAAGAACCGGTTTCGCTCAAATTTCTGAGAAACATTCCAATTTTATTATCAATCGTGGATCAGCGAAAGCACGTGATGTAATAGTACTGATAGATTGGATTCGCCAAGAAGTTCAACGAGAAAGAAATATTTTTTTGGAAAATGAAATCGAGGTATGGCAATGAAATATTATAAGTCACAGTTTTTTTTGAAACTCTTTTTTTTTATCTTGTTCTAGGAGTTATCGCCTGGTTGGTTTTTAGCCTCTTCATGAGAGGGAATCTATTTGCAGTGAACCAGATCGAGGTGATCGGTAATCGGACTCTATCGGTAAAATACATCGCAAATGCCTCGGGTATTCAAGTTGGACAGAGTATTTTTGGTTTAAGAAGTTGGGAAATTGAAAACCGGATCAAAAAAATTAACGACGTAAAAAGTGTAAAAGTTCAAAAAGTTTTTCCTCATTTAATTCGAATCGAAATTGTGGAAAGAGCTCCCTTGGCAAAAGTTGTGGTTGGAGATACCTGGTTTTATGTAGATGATCAAGGGGTGAGAGTGAATACTCCATCGGATAATCCCGATCAATTGATTTCTCTTTTTGTACCATCCCTCGAATATGATTCGATTCCAATAACTTTAGAGGTTATTCGCACTTGGATGAGCGATTTTGATACACCTTTGAAGCTGGTAAAAATGGTTCATAATAATCTGTTTATTTTACAACTTCAAAATGATATATTTATCAAGTGTGAGAGTGTTCAAAATTTGAAAGAAAAAGTCCCGGTTTTGAAACCCTTGTTGAGAGAAGTTCAGGTAAAAGCTCTCAAAGTGGTCGGTTTTGATCTGCGCATGAAAAAGGACATTGTTCTTATCCAAGACGAGGAGGAAGTTTTTTGAAATTATTTAAATATATTGAGACATCAAATCCAACTATTGCAGCGGTTGATGTTGGAACCAGCAAGGTCTGTACGTTAATCGGGAAGATTCGATCCAATGGAATCGAGATATTAGGTATTGGATTAAGTGCTTCGTCTGGGATAAAAAAAGGAAAAGTTGTTGATGTTGAAAAGGCCTCCCATTCGATAAAAGAGTCTCTTCTCAATTCCTTGAGTGTAGCCAAAGAAGAGCCGAATTTTTTATATACTGGGATTGCTGGTGATTATGTCACTTCCAGGAATGCTGAAAATGAAATACTTCTTGGAAAAGTCAGTCGGGAGGTATATGAAAAAGATATTGAAAAAGTCATTGAGGGAACTCGAGCCCAGATAGCCAGCGATGGTCAGGCGGTTATTCATGTTATCCCTCAGGAGTTTTCGTTAGACGATCAGCGAGGGATCGCTCATCCACGTAAACTGGTGGGGACTCGTTTAAAAGTGAATGCCCATGTAGTCACCGCCGAGGAGAACCATCTCCACAATTTAGTTGAATGCTTTCAAAGTGTGGGATATGAGGTTTATCGAACGGTATTTCAACCCTATGCCTCGGCTTTGGCAGTATTGACCTCTGGTGAGCAGGAAGCAGGAACGGTTTTAATAGATATCGGCGGAGGAACAACCGATATTGCGGTATTCTACAATGATTCAATCTATTATTCCAATATCTTACCGGTTGGGGGAGAGCTGATTACATCTGATTTGGCAATTGGTCTCCGGACATCCCGCGACGAGGCAGAAAGATTAAAACTCCAATATGGAAGCGTTTATAGTAAATATGTGCCTGATGATGAAATGATTGAAGTCAAAGATATTAGCATGAAGTCTCTGCGGTCGGTAAAGAGGAAGTTTGCCTGTGAAATAATTGAAGCTCGAGTGAAGGAAATGATTTTAATGATTAGAAGGGAAATTCGAGCCTCAGGAATGTCGACGGTATTACGGGGAGGGATTGTTCTCACTGGCGGTTCTTCCCTTTTGGGAGGGCTCAATGAATTTGCCTCATCGCTCTTAAATATGCCGGTTCGGATTGGATTTCCGGAAAGTAAAAATTACTTGGGACAGGTGCAGGTAATATCCAGTCCAATTTTTTCAACTTCTTGTGGGCTATTGCAATTGGCCCTTACTGAAGGCCAGGAAAGAAAAACAGATCATCGTTTTAGCGAGGGATCTTCTGGAAAAATTCATGGAATGGTTAATAAATTAAAGGATTTCTTCATGATGGGATAATTACTGGGGGTTACTGAGATGTCTAAGGCGAAAGGAAATGCCGGAGAAAATAACAATGTTGTGATCAAGGTTTTCGGTATTGGAGGCGGTGGAGGGAATGCCGTAAACCGAATGGTCAAGTCAGGATTAATGGGTGTATCATTTGTTGCACTCAATACCGATGCCCAGGTGTTATCACGTTCTCTGGCTGGTGTTAAGCTCCAAATCGGTTCGAAATTAACTCGTGGTCTTGGAGCTGGTGCCAACCCGGAAATTGGTCGGAGAGCTGCAGAAGAAGATAGAAATAAAATCTACGAGGTATTAGAAAACACCGATATGGTTTTTGTAACGGCTGGTATGGGTGGTGGAACCGGAACCGGTGGAGCTCCCGTGGTAGCGAATATTGCTCGCGAGTTGGGAATATTAACGATAGCCGTTGTCACAAAACCTTTTGCTTTTGAAGGACGGAAAAGAAACCGTCAAGCCGAAGAGGGGATAGAGCAGCTCAGAAAAGTGGTGGATGCTCTGATTGTTATTCCCAATGATCGCTTACTTCAAGTTACCGAGAAAACCACCTCGATTGTCGAAGCTTTTCAGATGGTAGATGATATTCTTCTCCAAGGGGTACAGAGCATTTCTGATTTAATCAATGTTCCAGGCATTATTAACTTAGATTTTGCTGATATCCGGACGATAATGGCCAATGCTGGTACTTCTTTAATGGGTATCGGTAGGGCCAGTGGAGAAAATAAGGCAACTGAAGCAGCAAAAGTAGCAATTTCCAGTCCACTTTTGGAAACATCTTTTAAGGGAGCCAAAGGCATACTATTTAATATAACCAGTGGACCAAATTTGGGAATCTTGGAAATAAATAAAGCAGCGGAGATTATTTGCAGTGCTGCTTCGGATGAAACCAACATCATTTTTGGCGCTGTTATTGATAAAAATATAAAAGATGAGTTAAAAATTACAGTTATTGCCACTGGATTTGATCACGGTAGAGAAAAGGAAAACGAGGAGACGCAGGAGATATTCCAAAGGGAGGTAGCTGATTCTTTTACCTTCGATGATCTGGATGTACCTGCTTTTATGAGAAAAAAAATGAAATGATTTTGAATATTACCCATTTGAAGAACCTGGAACGGGGTTTGTCCCTCAACAATAAGATGGGGAAGTATCTTTTTGTTGGGTGTTTTCCTGGCCCTTATGAAATGGGAATGGCGAATCTCGGGTATCAATCGGTTTTAAAGACCGTCTTTGATAGCCCTCAATGGAGGGTTGAAAGATTATTTACCGACACTGGGATTCGAACTTTCGAGAAAAGTATTCCGGTAGCTGAAGCTGACATTGTTGGGTTGACTCTTGGTTTTGAAATTGAAATTTTCTCATTAGTTCAGTTGTTTATGGATTCGGGGTTGGAGGTTTATGCTAATAAGCGGGCAGAAAACCAACCTTTGGTCTTAGTGGGTGGTCCGTTGGCTTCCTTGAATCCGGAGATTATTGCACCTTTTGCTGATATCGTTTTTATTGGTGAAAGTGAAGAGAGCCTTCCCGATTTATTGACTGCTTGGGAAGAAGCACAAGACCTCGACTTAAGCCGCCAAGAAACCCTTTTTTATTTAAGCCGTTTCCCCGGTGTCTATGTTCCGCGGTTTTATTTTCCCATGGTTAAGGGCTCAATTTTTAAAGGCTTTGAAAAAGTCGGCGGTGTTCCAGAGCGGATTCAAAAACAAAGGGTTGATGTAAGCCGCTTTGAGGTCTTTTCTCACATTTATACTTCTCAATCATTTTTTAAAAATATGGGATTGATGGAAATCAACCGGGGGTGCAGTTATCGCTGTCGTTTTTGTGCTGGCGGGGCTATCTATCGCCCTCTGCGTCAGCGACCAATTGAAATGGTTATGAAGATGATCGATAATTTAGAAAAATTTACTTCACATCTGGGAATTATCGGGTCGGATGTGCTTTCCCATCCCCAATGGGAGGATATCATAAAATATGCAATAAAAAACGCCTTCACAGTAAATTTTTCCTCTCTCTCTGCGGTTACTCTCTCTCGTCGTAGGGAATATCTTTCTTATTTGGTAAAATGTGGAATAAAAACCCTTACCCTGGCGCCAGAAAGCGGAGATGCCGAGACTCGCCAATATTTTGGGAAAGGTCTGGATGACGAGGAGTGGACGGATCTCATCCAAAATATTTTCCAGTCGGGAATACCGAAAGTGAAGCTCTATTTTATGATCGGGAAGGCTTTTCATTCTGCTGAAAAGGATTTGGATTTTATTCATAAATTAAGTCGTAAAATTAATTCAAAACATCAATTATCAGTTTCTTACAGTTTTTTAGTTCCAAAACCTCATACCGATTTGGAGAATATGAAGTCTCTTTCATTCTTAGCTTGGAAGAAAGAGAGAGAACTTTTTGAGACTGGGCTGAAAAAAATGAAAATTCGCTTTTCGGGTGAAAGTCTACGGGTTGCTTGGATAGAGCTCCTTTTGGCTCGAGCTGATCGTTTCTTGGCTCAGGAGATACCAAATCTGATGAAGCAAAAAAATGGTTTGGTTTTTAATCAATGGAAAACGGTATTGAAAAAAATGGGACGAGAATTTGACGAATGGCCAAGACATCCCTGGGAAGGCGATTTATACCCCTGGTCAATAATTGATAACCATGAGAGAAGGTTGTGAGGGAAATGAAGGGGAACCGGATCGAAAATGATGAATAGATACATTCAAAAACGATTAGAAATTGTACAGGAAAATATTTTACGTTCCTGCCAAAAATCAGGTAGAAAAAGCGATGAGATTAAAATCATTGCCGTAACCAAAGGGATTGGTGTCGATCAAATGCAAGAAGCTTTTTCCTGCGGATTGAATCGTTTTGGTGAAAATCGAATTCAAGAAGCCGAGCAAAAGAAAATTTCTTTTCGAAAAGAACCAATAGAGTGGCATTTTATTGGACAGCTCCAGAGGAACAAAATTCCAAAAGTGGTAGAATATTTTCAGTATATTCATTCTTTAGACCGGATAAATCAGTTTCAAACCTTAGAAAAACGCTTGGAAATGTCAAATGAGGATTGTTATCCGGTTATGGTACAGGTGAATTTGACTGGCAAAGAAATCCAAGCTGGGCTTGAGAAACAAGATGTCGTCCCTTTTTTAGAATCTTTGCACTTTTATCGACATATTCGAGTCAGTGGGTTAATGACCATTGGGCCTCAAGGAAGTCTTGAAGAAATTCGTCGAGTTTTTCGTGAGCTTTATCAAATCAAGGAAGAAGTAGAGAGTAAAAAGTATAGTTGGATTTCTCCAACTTTGGCTTTATCAATGGGAATGAGTGATGATTATCCAATAGCGGTTGAAGAAGGTGCAACCTATCTTCGGTTAGGACGTTGTCTATTTGGAGAAAGGAGCTATTAGGTGAAACAATCCATTTTAGTGGTAGGTTGTGGTAATATGGGGAGTGCTCTGACACGAGGACTTTGTCTTGACAAATGGCATAACAAGTATGATTTCTGCCTTTATGATAAAGTATTACCTAAGGCGATACAGATAGCTAATGAGCTCGGTTTATCTTATGTAGCCGATTTAAATGAGGTGAAGTCGGAACCTTACCTCATTTTTTTAGCGGTGAAGCCCAATCAAGTCAAATTGGTTTGTCAAGACCTTTCTCAATTTAAAAACTCAATACTCATATCCCTGGCAGCGGGAGTTAATCAGGAGCAATTGCAGAAATACTCAGGAGAAGGTCAACCTATTGTCAGAATGATGCCGAACTTGGGCGTAGAGGTTGGAGAGGGCGTTGTTGCCCTTCATTTTAACTCCCGGGTGAGCGAAGAAAATCGCGAGGACCTTTTATTTCTATTTTCTTCGCTGGGTTGGGTGTTTGAAGCCGAAGAGAAAGAATTTGATCAGATTACTGCCTTGAGTGGGAGCGGGCCGGGGTTAGTGGCGGTTTTTTTAGAGGCAATGATGGATGCTGGTGTGAGCATTGGTTTACCGTGGGAAAAAAGTTTAAAAATGGTTATTCAAACCATGTTAGGAACAGCAACCTGGTTGAAGAAAAAAAATTGTCATCCTGGTTTATTAAAAAATATGGTTTGTTCTCCTGGGGGAACAACCATTGCCGGAATAAAACGACTGGAGTTGTCAGGTTTTAGAGGTATTGTTATGGACGGAATTGAGACTGCCAGTAAGCGAGCAAAAAATAACATGGCTGAGGAGTGACGGGAATGGACTTGAAACCGGAAAATATTTTAGAAATTGAATTCAGTCGTTCTTTCCGTGGGTATAATGAAGATGAAGTAAACGAATTTATTGAGGAAATTGCAGAAGCGGTTGAAGCTGTACTAAAAGAAAAGGAAAAATTATTACAGGAGAATGAAGAATATAGGCGGAAAGTGAACGAACTGTCCCAATATGCAAAACGCTTAGAGGGAAACTTAGACGAATGGAAAAAACAATTAGAAATTGAGAAGGAACTGACTCGTCGAGAATCACAAATGCATTTAAAGGAAGCTCAGATACGTGGGAATCGAATTGTTGATGAAGCTTTGAAAAAAAAGAAAGAAATCGAGGTCAGTTACTCGGAACTCAAAGAAAAATATCGATTGTTTCAGATTCGCTTTAAATCTCTCCTTCAGACTTTTCTTGATAGCATTGACTGGAAAGAGCAACCAGCGGAAATGAACACCCCTGAACCGGAAAAAATCGACCAAAACCAGATTCATCCTCCCGAAGATGTCACCTTATTTTCTTTTCGGGATTTGGAAGATGACCAAAAGTGATGCAGTATAAAGGAAGAAGTTGTTCTGGGAGTTGTTTCGTTATTTTTCTAATCAGTTATTTTATTTTTTTATTACTCGATCAAGCAACCAAATGGTGGGCGCTGAATAATTTAACCAATCGAACCATCCAAATCATTCCTGGTTTTTTTGATCTCACCCTGAGAAGGAATGTTGGAAGTGCTTTTGGAATTCGTCTTTTAAATCCACCTGCTCATTTATTTATTACCATAGCGATAAGCATTGCTTTTATTTATTTCATGCTACGATTTCTTGGCAACTGGAAATGGTGGTTTTTTTTAGGAGCCGGTTTGTTTTTATCCGGAGCTTGGGGGAACCTCATTGATCGTTTACGTTGGGGATTTGTAATTGACTTTTTTGAACCATCAATATGGGCAACTTTTAATATTGCCGATATAACGATCATCGCTGGTTTAGTAATAATTTTTATTCAAATCTGGATCCAGGGTTCAGCAATTGAAGAAACAAAAAATCAAGGTGTATGATAATGAGTTCTGCCGGATTGATATCTGGTTGCATAGAAATTTTCCAGATTTTTCTCGATCGGCATTTTCAAGGCTTATAAAACAAGGTTTGATAAAAAAGAACCAGGAAGTTATATATAAACCGAGTAGTGAAGTCCGCCCTGGCGATATTCTTGAAATCACCTGGCCAGTCAATGCACGACACACCTTAGAGCCTCAAAATCTACCCTTAGATATCATTTATCAAGATGATCATATTGTGGTGATAAATAAAAGAGCCGGAATAATCGTTCATCCAGTTCGTCCTTTCCAAAAAGATACCCTGATCAATAGTTTGCTTTTTCATGGGATTGAACTGTCTCGTTATGGAGCTCCGCTTCGTCCGGGAATTGTTCATCGCTTGGACCGGGATACCTCGGGTGTTTTGGTGATTGCCAAGACCGATCGTGCCTACCTCGAACTGATCCAAATGTTTAAAAACCGGACGGTCGAGAAATTTTACTTAGCTTTAATCGAAGGACAGTGGAAGGGGATTAAGCAGGTTGATTTAGCCATTCGGAGAAATCCACGGGTGCCCTGTTTGATGAAGATTTCGTCAAGTGGTGGAAAACCAGCACTGACTGAGATAGAGCCTCTGTGGATTGGTGATTCATATTCTCTTTTGTTGGTCAAACCTCGGACCGGACGAACTCATCAGATTCGAGTCCATTTAAGTTCTCAAGGGTATCCGATTGTAGGGGATAAGTCCTATGGAAGTAATCGTTCCGGTGAGATAATGAAACGTCAAGCTTTACATGCTTTTCTCATAGCCTTTTCCCATCCAGTTACCAAGACAAAAATGTTTTTTGCCGCTGCCTTACCCAGTGATTTTCAAGAAGCCATAAATAAAATTTCAAATTCTATGAAGGTTATCGGGAATAGCAGGAATTACGGTTAAATTTTTTTCGTTGCGGAAGATCATTTTCCCTAAGCCGGCATGAGGAAGTGTTTTTACGTTTTTAATAGGTGTATACATAACAATTACCGAAGTTTCATTCCGAAGAGAAGAGTAATACCCAGCAATTTGAGCGGCCAGGAAAAGGTCTTCAGTAAGCCTCTCGGGCTGGTTGGATATTCTCAGTAAAACATGCGAACCAGGAAAATCTCTTATGTGAAGCCAATAATCGTCTCGGGATGAAAAACGGGTAACTAATAAATGATTGGCTTTTTCATTTTTTCCAACCAAAATTAAATTTTTCGATGGAGTAAGGAATTTTATAATACCCGGTTCAAAAAATCCTGATTGGGTTGAATTATTGTCATCTTGCTCTTGGTGGAGCGGGGCTTGGTCAAGGTTTATGAGTTCCTTTTCAAGGATTTTTTTACGGAATTCCAGCTCTTCTTTTTTCTTTTTTAGTATTTGATTGCGAGTTTTTGATTTTCGATATTTTCGAAAATAGAGCTGCATGTTTTGATTAATGGAAAGAAGAGGGTCAATCTCGATAAAAACTTCTCCTGAATTTCCAGTGAGAAGGTTGGCTACCAAAAATCCTTTGGGTTGTTTTTTAATAATATTTAATTGCGGATAAAGTTTCAAAAGGTTTCCCCGGGTTAATAGCTCAACCAGCTGATCCTCGCTAACCAGAGATTGACCAACTTTCAATAATTCTTCTTTAATGAACAAAAGTTCTTTTTCGATAAAACTTTTCTTTTTGTTTTTTTGACTGAGAAAAGCCTGTAAACTCCAGTAGGTTTGAGCGAAGTATTTTACTGCTTCATTGAGGTTGGGGAAATCATGGTGAGGAAGCTGAGCATAATGCTGTGTTGACAACCAAAATATTCCTAAGGGAAAATTATCCTGCGGAGAGATATAGACGGAAAAAACCAAATTTTGATTAAAAAGTGGTCGAAAGATATTTTGAAGACAGGTGCTTAAGAGCAATTGAAGATTACCAGCATTGAATCTGCTGTTGACTAAACACTCAGCTATAATCGTTGCCAAGAAAGGTCCAACACCATCAATATTTTTTAAAAGCCATTTTGGTAAATCATCATCTTGCTTTGGAATTGGAAATTCGGCTTTTTCCTGAACCAAGAGGAGTGGATCTATGGCATTTATTTTAAGCGGAGGAAGCTGATACGGTTTTCCAACGATAATGGTGCGGAAACGGTTCTGTTGAGGACCAACTATTTTTTGACAACCGAGTATATAAGAAGGGTTGTCGGCGGTCGTTAAAATACAATTAGCGTTTCGTCCGGTTAGCTCACAATAAAGATAAAAGAGGTTTTTTTCTTCCCAAATTTTTTGGTTCTGAAAGGTTAAACGGATTACCCGGTCCCATCCCATTTGTTCGAATCCGATTATTTTAGCTCCAACCAAATATTTATTGAGAATCTGCACCCAGGCTGATTCTTTGATTTTTTTCATAATCGGTTTTTGCTGAGAATGGTAAAAGAAACAAATTTCGGGATGAGTGGATAGGACTAAAAAACCCGGTTGGTTTCGAGAGCGAATCTCTAAACAAGTTTCTCGGTTTTCAGTAAGGGTAATTTTTTGTACCCGAGCTCCTTCCACAAGGGGGGAAACGGTTTCAATTTGAAAGCGTAAAGGAATTCCTTCCAGTATTCTCATCGATTCGGAGTCCTGATTTTGTTGACACGATCAATAATATTAAATAATATTATTCCAGTTGTATAATTGCAAGCTTTGTTTTCATTCCCAGTGAATACGGCTCAAATTAAAGATTGAAATATTATGTTCAGTCATCAGTATTAAAAAGTAAAGGAGACCATGGGTAAAATAATTTTCTTCTTTGGGAAGATGTCACATTGCTGCGGAGAGAGTGTTTAAAAATCGTTTTATCCAATAATTAAATCACGTTCCCATAAGGTGATAATAGCGGGGAACTTGGTGATATATCTAAAAAGATTTAAGAAAGGTGAAAAAATGAAAAGTATGACAGGATTTGGGCATGCTGAAGGTGAGGGTACGATTGGATTTTATCGAATATCCATCAAAAGCTTTAACCATCGCTTTTCAGATATTAATTTACGGCTTCCCCGTGAATTATGTGTTTGGGAAGAAAATTTAATATCTTATCTTAAAGAACGGGTATCTCGAGGAAAGGTTGAGTTAAAGCTTAACTTTGAGCCCAGTGAAGAAGCATTTTCGGTTGAAGCCAATACGCTTTTAGCTAAAGCCTATTTAAAAGCTCTTCATAAATTGAGCAGCGAATTGAACATTCCTTATGAAGCCGACCTGCGGGATTTAATGCAAGTTCCGGAAATTATCAAACTTAAAGAAGACGATCACCGCTGGCTTGATGAATATCAGCGGTTTTTCCCAATATTTAAAGAAGCAGTGGAAGCTTTTCTACAGTATCGGTTACGAGAAGGAGAAAAGTTGCAGCATGACCTTATACAGCAAATGGAAAAATTTCGAGAATTGATATCAATGGTTGAAGAGAAATCAAAGAATATCCCGGAGTACTATCGGGAAAAGCTTAATCAGAGATTAAAAGAAATCATTCCCTCAGTTCCGGTAAACGAAAACTTATTAGCACAGGAAATAGTATTCTATGTTGATCGAAGTGATATTCACGAAGAAATTATCCGTTTGAAAGCTCATATTTGTCGGTTTGATGATATTCTTTCCCGTCAAGATTCAATAGGACGTGAACTTGAATTTGTATTGCAAGAAATGAATCGTGAAGTGAATACAATTGGTTCTAAGACTTCAAATGTTGAAATATCTTCTTTAATTATTGATTTAAAAACGGTATTAGAAAAAATGAGAGAGCAAATTCAGAATGTGGAGTAAAAGATAGTTATGCCCGGCCTTCTTTTTGTTCTTTCTGGACCATCTGGTGCTGGAAAAAGTACCGTAAGAAAGGCGGTAATGGAACAGTGTGAAGGTCTGAAATATTCTATTTCTTACACAACCCGCTTAAGACGAGAAGGAGAACGAGAGGCAATTGATTACTATTTTGTCGATGATGAAACCTTTCAGCACATGAAAGAGAACCATCTGTTTATTGAATGGGCCAAGGTTCATGGTAACTTTTATGGAACACCTCGTTTAAAAATGGAGGAGTGGTTGCAGAGAGGATTTGATGTCATATTAGAAATTGATGTACAGGGAGCTCTCCAAGTAAAAAGAAATTACCCTCAGGGAATTTTTGTTTTTATTGCTCCACCATCCTTAGAAACTCTTGGAGAACGTCTTCGTAATCGTAAAACTGATCGAGAAGATGTTATTTATCTGAGGATGATGAATGCTTTGATTGAAATGAAATCGATTCAGGATTATGATTATTTGATAATTAATAATGTTCTTAAAGAAACCGTTCATAAATTCCATTCAGTTATTATTGCCGAGCGTTGTCGTATTCGTTATGGAGATGATGAGACACAAGAACTTTTATCAGAATGACATTTTTTCTTACTTATGTTTATCATGACCTGGAGCAACGCCCTTACATTTTTATATTATTTGTAGAAGCTTGATTTATCAAGCCCGTTTTTTTTCAGGATAAAATAGATAGATTGGAGTGAAATTATGCTGTCCATTGATGAATTGATCAAGAAAACTGGGAACCGTTATTATTTAACCACCCTGGTGGCTAAGCGTTCCAAACAACTTAATCAAGGTGCCAAACCTTTGATTGAAAATCAACAACCAGCCAAACCACTTTTTATTGCTTTAAAAGAGGTTGCTGAGGATAAAATTAAGTGGTCTAAGGAAACGGCATGAATATTTATTATCCACCGTTGTTTTGGAAGAATAAAAAAATTCTTTTTGGAATTACTGGTGGAATTTCTGCCTATAAAGTGGCTGGTTTTATCAGCCATCTGGTTCAAGCAGGATCGGATATCCAAGTCATTATGACTGAGGCAGCCAAGAAATTTGTAGGAGAAAATACCTTCAACGCATTAACCCGTAGGCCGGTTTATTCCAGTCTATTTGAATCCGGCGAAAAAATTCTCCATATTCATTTAATGAGAGAATATGATTATTTGGTAGTTGCACCAGCAACTGCGAATATCATCGGCAAAATGGCCGGGGGAATTGGTGATGACCTGTTAAGCAGCTGTTTTTTGGTTGATCCGAAGAAAATCATTTTAGTTCCGGCTATGAATGTTGACATGTGGGGTAACCCAATCGTGCAAGAAAATTTAAAAAAACTCATTGCGATCGGGGTACGGGTCATGAATCCCTCTTCCGGATCTTTAGCTTGCGGTGAAACCGGGGCGGGGCGTCTTCCCGATCAAGAGGAGTTTATAGAAAACCTTTACTACTTCCTTAGTTCTTATCGATCTCTACAAGGGAAAAGAGCATTGATTACTGCCGGACCAACTCGGGAATATATTGATCCCATCCGTTATCTAACCAACTCTTCCAGTGGCCTGATGGGCTGTTCGCTGGCGGCTGCTGCTCGAGCCCATGGAGCCGAGGTAACTTTGATTGGTGGTCCAATGTCGGTGAGAATTCCATCCGGAGTTGATTACCTTCCAATCGTTTCAACCCAGGATTTAGAAACTGCGACTCTCAAAAAATTTGATAAAATGGATATTTGTATCATGACCGCTGCGGTTGCTGATTATCGACCTTCAATTACCTCTCCAATAAAGATAAAAAAGCAGGGTAAAAGTGAAATTGCTCTAAGTTTAACTCAAAATCCTGATATTCTTTCCGAACTAGGCCAAAAGAAAGCAGCTCAATTATTAGTCGGATTCTGTGCTGAAGATGGAGATATTGTCTCGGAAGCTCGTCGAAAATTACAGCAAAAGAATTGTGATGTGATGATTGCCAATCGTATTTTACCAGGAGAAAGCGGTTTCGAAGTGAATAAAAATAAAGCTTGGCTTCTCAATAAGAATGGTGCATTGATTGATATTCCTTTAATGGATAAAATGGAATTGGCTGAAACGATTGTGAACTACCTGGTTTCTCTTTATTTTACATGAAAATGAATTCGGTATCGGTTGCTCTTCCGCTTCCAGTCTACAAAGTGTTTAGCTATCGTATTCCTCAAGAGATGAGCGATAAAATTCAGATTGGAACCATTGTTGAAGTTGAATTTCATGGATCACGCCGTTTTGGATGCGTTTGGTCGTTTGATTCAGTTCAAAATGATAAAGAATACGAATTAAAAAGCCTGCTTTCCTGTCTTCCGCTTGAACCCTTAGCGGACTGGCAGATGGAATTTGCCAAAAGAATTTCAAATCAAACCTTTTCCAGTCTTGGAGAGTCACTGGCTCTCTTTGTTCCCAAGTATCAATTGTCGTGGGAGAAATGGACCAGTCAGCGAATATTTTTAATAAATGAAGATGACGAATATTTTCTTGATTTGAAAAAGCATGGTGTTGATCCCATTTCCCAAGGAGTGAATTTATTTATTTTTAAAGATTTATTGGGACTCACTACTCAAAAAATCAATCAATTGATAAAAAAGAATCGGATCAAGGTTGTTGAAGAAGACTATAAGAAAAATCAATATAGCCTTCCCCCGCAAAAATGGAATAAAAAATGGTGGCAAAGGGGAACTATAGCCGAGAGTTTGAATCTCTTGGGAGATCTAATCAAAGATAGCTTCGATCGAGGCTTAAAGATCTTCATTTTGTTTCCCGGTCCAAAGATTTTAGATTATTTTATGGAAAATTTAAAAACTAATTATCCCTTGGCTCGTTTTCTTTCTTTCGATGGAAGATTAACAGCCCGAAAAAGAATGCTTGCCTATCAAATGGTAAGAGAAGGCTATTTTGACGTTTTGCTGGGCACTCGTTTGGCTCAATTTTTACCAATTCATCAAATTGGTGTTCAGGTCTTGTTTGATCCCGACGACTTTGGTCATTACTCTGATCAGCAACCGCATTATCATTCTTTTCATTCGTTAATTGAGAAAGTTAGTATTACTGGTGGGGATCTGCATATTATTGGAACCATACCCGATCTAACCCTTTATTTTGGATTGCAGGAAGGATATTTTGAAACCCAAAAAGGACAAGTAAAACAATTTGCAAAAGAACAGAAGCTGGAGCTAGTAACCTATGAACAGAAAAAGACTATTCTCCCACAATTGGTACAAAAAGCCATTGCTCAAAATATAACCAACCGGCAAAATAGCATTATCTGGGTTCAAAAAACAGGATATTCGGTTGCTTTGGGTTGTTCCGATTGTGGTTTTTATTATTCCTGTTCCGATTGTGATGTAGCCTTGAGATTTTACCGGAAAGAGAGGATTCTTCGCTGCCCTCGGTGTGGGAAAAAAGTTATCCCTGAAAGCTTTTGTCCGGAATGTCATGGGCCCTGGATGAAAACTTGGGGTGATGGTATTGAGAAAGTTTATCAATTTTTAAAAAGGATCTTCTCAGGAGTACCCATAGTAAAAATCGCTTCTGATCAAGAAAGAAGCGAGCTGGATGTAAAGGGCGAGGAACCGTTGATTATTGTTGGAACCTCAGCAGCTTTACATGAAGAACTTTTAGCTCACTCGACTCTTTTTATCATTCATTCCTTTGAAGATTGGTTATTTTTGCCTGAATTTCAAGTACGGGAAAAATTTTATCAAAACATCCAGCGAGCTCTCTATTTTTTGGGAGCAGCAAAACCACCGAAGAACAGAGTTCTTATCGAAACTTCTAAACAATATCAAAAATATATTGACCCATTTTTCCTTCCGCCTGCAGAATTTTATAAACAAGAATTGGAAAAAAGAAAAAAATATGGATATCCTCCCAGCCAGGGGCTTCTTCAGGTGATAGCTCGTTCAAGGAATAAGTTAAATCGTGAAATGGTTTTAAATAAAGTAAAAAACGAATTAAAGGTTGATCAGTTTATAGTTGATGGTCCTTTTCCTGGAGATAGTTACCTCAAGAAATCAGGATGGAGTGATCAATTGGTGATAAAGTTTGAACCATCGGTTTTGAGCACCCTTTATAATAAAGTGACAGCTGTGGTTCAAGCCAGAAAAAGCACTGGTGTTGAAGTTGATTTTAAAGTTTATAATACTCTTCCTGGTTGGGTAAAGGATGACCCCCGATAAGACTTTGTGCCAATTTATGACAACCGATGGTAAAGATTGAGTAGTTTGGTTAACTCCTTTCTACATAGGTTAATTTGCTCCTTCTCTCTTGATGGGAGAAGGTTGGGATGAGGGTGAAAACCTGGTTTTGAATCCAGGTTTAGTGTTTTAGAATTAAATTAATAAATTATGGTATTGTTGGTTTGAAATATAAGAAAAAAAGGTGATATCAATGGCGGATCTGAATATTGAGAAATATGGAAGCCAAATTTTGAGGCAAAAAGCTGAACCAGTTCAAAATATTGATGGCAAAGTCAAAAAAATCATACAGGATATGTTCGAAACTCTGCATAAAAACTCTGGCTTGGGATTAGCTGCCAATCAAGTGGGAATTCTGCAGCGCTTGGTTGTTTTAACGAATCCAAATACTAACCAAGACATGGCTTTCATTAATCCCGAGTGGAAAGAAGTCGATCCAGAAAAAGAAATTGGAGAAGAAGGGTGTTTGAGTGTTCCTGGAATATTTTCAAAGGTCAACCGGTTCCAGAAAATTCAAGTTACTACCCAAGATGTTCAAGGAAGGCAACTGGATTTTTTTGCTGATGGCTTATTGGCACGGATCATCCAGCATGAAATTGATCATCTCAATGGTATTCTCTTTATTGACCGTTTGAGCCCAACTCGTCGTTTGGTATTGGCTAATAAATTATCAAGAATAAATACAAATGGTGATCATGAATGATAAAAGTAGTTTTTTTAGGAACAACTCCCTTATCGATTGGAGTGTTGAGCGCTCTTGTCGATGCCCAGTATAATATTGCAGCTGTTATTACCCAACCCGACCGTGAGTGTGGAAGAGGAAGAAAATTAACCGCTCCACCGGTTAAAGTTTGGTCCCAAGATCATGGGTTCAAAGTTTTACAACCCGATAAAGTGAATCGGAAAGATTTTTTAGATGAAATTAATAAAATTGCTCCCGACATTATGATCGTGGCTGCCTACGGACAAATCTTACGTTCATCGCTATTAGAAATTGCTCCTTTCGGGTGTATAAACGTGCATGCTTCGATGCTTCCTCGCTATCGTGGTGCTGATCCAATCCGCTGGGTAATTTTGAACGGTGAAAAAAAGACCGGTGTCAGCATCATGTTGATGGACGAAGGAATCGATACCGGGCCAGTTTTAGCAACCCGTGAAGTGATGATTGAAGATTCAGAAAATAGTATTACTTTAGAAAATAAATTAGGTAAAATCGGTGGAGAATTGTTAGTGGAGGTTTTGCCTGCCTGGATTGAAGGAAAGATCAAACCGATTCCGCAATCGAATGAGCAAGCGAGCTATGCAGGAAAAATTCCGAAAGATCTTTATCAAATCAAATGGAATCGTTCAGCTGAAGAAATCGTTCGCCAAGTCAAAGCCTTTGCTCCCTGTCCAGGAGCTTTTGGATATTTTCATCAAAAACGCCTAAAAGTCATTAAAGCTCACGTCTATAAACAAAAGGAAAAAGTGAAAGCCGGACAAATCATTGGCTATGAACCTAAGGTTGGATTATTGGTGGGAACTGGTAAGGGGATATTGGCGATAGAAGTATTACATCCAGAAAATAGAAAAGTTCAAACCGGACAGGAGTTTTGCTGTGGATACCGTATTCAACCTGGAGATCTATTTCAGTAGGAGGTGTACGGAAGATGTTTTATCCTTTTGATTACACATTTATTTTATTGATACCGGCACTCATCCTGGCTTTTTATGCCCAATCAAAAGTGAAAAGCACTTATGCAACTCTTTCACAAAAACGTTCTCGGGCTGGTTTGAGTGGATTTGAAGTTGCCCAACAGCTAATTCAACAAAATAATCTTTCCCTCCGGGTTGAAGAAACCCCAGGGCAGCTAACCGATCACTATGATCCATCTCGGGAAATACTCCGGCTTTCTACCGGTGTGGCTAGGGGTGGTTCAATAGCAGATTATAGCATTGCTGCGCACGAGGTTGGGCATGCATTACAAAAGCGCGAGAAATACGGGGCTTTTGCCTTGCGTTCCATTTTGGTTCCAGTGGCCAGTATCGGTTCGCAAGCCGCCTTTCCGCTCTTTTTTATAGGGTTAATCTTTTCTTTTCGATTTCTTATGGATATTGGAATTATCTTCTTTAGCTTGGCGGTTTTATTCCAGGTGGTTACTCTCCCAGTAGAATACGATGCCAGCCGTCGAGCTTATGCAGCCCTAACCAATTCTGGTATAGTTGCCGTGGATGAGCAGCCGGATATTAAAAAAATGCTCAATGCTGCAGCGTTAACCTATGTTGCTGCAACCGCCATGGCTGCCTTACAATTATTGCGTTTAATTCTTCTTCGTCAAAGCCGGGATTAAAAAGCAAAAGCATTGACCGGTGAGGATACCGTGTGTGGTAAGTCAAAAGAGCTGGAACGATTTCAACTCCCCTCTCTGCCTTTAGTTTTTTTGTCCCTGATGGGTGAGATTAAGGTGAAAGGGGGCAGTATTTTCTATCTTCACCAATTGAAATTGTAGCAGGAGAATTAAACTAAATAATTTAAAAAAAGAATTGAAAGGAATTATATTCATAAAAGTGAATGTTCGTTTAGAAGCTTTTCGTATTTTGAATCGACTTTTTCGTGGGGAACAAGTTTTTTTAGATAAAGAATATTCAGCATCAATAAAAACTGGCGATCTTTCAATTCCCGATCGTTCCTTTTTAGTTCATTTAGTTCGAGGAATTGTAAAATTTTATCCTCAGCTTCAAGAAATCGCCTCAACTTATCTTCAAAAACCTAAAAGTCTTCCCAAAAAGGTTCAAATTATATTGTATTTAGGACTTTTTCAACTGGCAGTAGATACTCGCATTCCCGATTATGCCGTGGTGTCGGAGACTGTTGAATTAGCTCGTCTTACTCATTCTCATCCCTGGATTAAACTGGTCAATGCCATCTCACGTAAAGCTGCGGCGGAAAGAATCCGTTGGTGTAAACAAGCCGAACACTGGGGTATGGTTCTTCCCCAATGGTTGGAAGAATATTGGAGGATTTACTTAACCAGGGGTGAAATGAACCAACTTAAAAAATCCTTGGTTCTTCCGCCAGTTCTTTATCTTCGAGTGAATTCATTGAAAACCAATTCTCAAAAATTGATTGAAACCTTATCAAAAAAATATTCTATTGTCGTAAATTCACTGCCCATGTTCCCCAATGCTCTAAATACTCAATTGGATTATTCTCAATTAGTTGAAACCGATGAATACCAAAAAGGATATTTTTCTATCCATGATTTCAGTTCTCAGATCATGGTACATCTTTTTGCCCCAAAGCCAGGTGAGAAGATTGTTGATATTGGTTGTGGTTCGGGCGGGAAAACTTTAATGATGGCCCAGATTATGAAAAATCAGGGTTGTATACATGCAGTAGACGTCCATCCGGAAAAATTAAAAACTCTTGAAGTTCTCGCTCATCGTCAAGGAATTGATATTATCCAAACCCTTGCAGCTGACGCAACCAAGCCCCTTCCTCAAGAATTATTTAGTTCCGATCGAGTTTTTGTTGATGCTCCCTGTTCCGGTTGGGGAACGCTGCGAAGGAACCCCGAAATTGGAATTTTAAGAAATAAGTCTGATAATCAATCTCTCGCTGAAAAGCAGTTTCAACTTTTATGCCAAGCCTCTGCATTAATTAAAAAAAATGGTATTATATTATATTGTGTTTGCACCATGACTCCGGAAGAAACCGAGGGAGTAGTTGGAGCCTTTGAAAAACTTAAACCAGAGGAATGGGAAGTGAATTTGCCTGGAGATAGCCAGTTGCAACCTGAATTGAAATCAACGATCTTAACCGATGATAAATCATATAGGATATGGCCTCATTATTTTAATTCCGATGGGTTTTTTGGGAAGGCTTGGAGGAAACTGTGACTGCAAAAAGGGTAAAAACACCGAACCTTTTTTTACGAATACTCCTAACGGTAATTGCCTTTGGCTTGGGAGTGGTTCTCAGCGGTTTTTTTGGATTAATGCTCTTGCAGTATTCTGTCAATGCGACATCATTATCAGTGCCGGATTTCCGTAACCAAGACTTGGTTAGTGCAGTGAATTTGGCATCAAAAATGGGTTTGCAAGTAGAAGTAGCCCGAGTAGAAAGCCGGTCTGACAGGATGGCAAACCAGGTATTGGAACAAGATCCGCTGCCGGGAGCTGATGCCAAACGAGGAAGAAAAATCAGAGTTGTCGTGAGCGGACAAACTGGACAAGCCCAAGCTGGGGGAGCAGTTGTCGCTCCAACTGCAGCCCAAGAAGTCAAGATGAGTAGAGTGCCGGATGTCCGGGATTTAAGTTTAAATGAAGCCCAAAATCTGTTAGAAACGAACGGATATCAACTGGGTCGAGTGGTGGAAGTGACTCATGAAGATGTATTAAAAGGAATGGTTATATCACAGGACCCACCTGCCGAGAGCACTCTTCCTTTAGGTAGTCAAGTCAGTCTTTTAATCAGCAAAGGCGGTACGGCAGCGATAGCTGCAACTCCACCAGCAAAAATATTGGTTCCTGATTTAATTGGTTTAAAAGTTGAAGAAGCCAGGCGGCTTTTGGCAGAAATGGATTTATCGGTTGGTCAAATTGAAGAAGTGGCCATGCCGGAAAGAAATCCCGGTATTATTATTGGCCAAATGCCAGAATCCGGCCAGGAAGCTTCTGTCGGCCAGGCAATAAATTTTCAGGTCGTGCAGGCTATTCAAGATTTACAAGATTTAAGCCTTCGATTTGCTTTACCCGATGCCAGAGTTCCAATTACTGTGAGGATTGTAGTGAATGATGAATTGGGAGAACGGGTGGTTTACGAAGAGCAACATCAAGGTGGAGAAACGGTGGAAATTTTATCCCGAACCAAGGGGAAGGGGAAAGTCCTGATTTATTTAAACGGTTATTATTATTGGGAAAAAGAATTATAAAATGCTTGAATAGGTGGTGTTTATGGCAATATTAGCCCCTTCAATTTTATCTTGTGATTTTTCTCGACTAAAAGAGCAACTCCTCATGGCTCAAGAGGGCGGAGTAGAGATGATTCATATTGATGTCATGGATGGGCATTTTGTTCCCAACATTACCTTTGGGACCTTAATAGTCGATGCAGTTCGGAAAATACTGCCGAAAGCTTTTCTGGATGTCCATCTCATGATCCAAAACCCCCAGGATTGTTACCTTGATTTTATTAATGCTGGTGCTGACAATATTAGCTTTCATCTGGAAGTTGTCCCCGATTTTGATTTCTTAATCAATCTTATTCAGAAAGCTGGTGCCAAGGCTTCATTGGCTGTTGCTCCTGGCACACCAGTGCATATGCTTGACCAGGTTCTCCCAAAATTATATCTGGTGTTGTTGATGACCGTTAACCCGGGTTTTGGAGGACAAAAAATCATACCAGGTATGGACCAGAAAATTATTCAATTGAGGAAGAAAATTAAATCGCGAGGTTTGAATACCTTAATTGAAATTGATGGTGGTATCCATGAAAACAATATTGAATACTTAGCATCTTGTGGGGCATCGGTTATTGCTGCTGGTTCACTGGTGTTTTCCGATGAGAACAAAATTACCCAAAAAGTACGTGAGATCTCTGACAAAATCAAGAGGTTTTAATAGCGGTTTAGAGGAGATTTCTGATTTTTTGAAAATAAAAAAAGCGTAAGTTTTCTTACGCTTTTTTTATTTTACCAGCCTTCAGACAAGAAGTACAAATGTTCATTTTTGCCGAATGACCATTAAGCCGTACTCGGACTTTCTGAATATTTGGTCTCCACATTTTTCTTGTAACCCGGTGGGAGTGGCTGATCTTGTTTCCAAAAACCGGTTTTTTTCCACAAACTTCACAGATTGCCATTTTGAATCCAACCTTTCTCGTCATTTTTCAAGTTTCGACGAGTAATATAGCACAAAGGAAATAGTAAATTCAACTCATTCTTACCAAGGGATAAAAATCTTTCCGTTGTCTTGGTTCTCATATCAGGTTACAATACCCTCGGGTGTTTTAAAATGGAGAAGGATAGAGATCGACTAAAAAAAATCATTGAACAAGAATCTCAACGACTGGATAATCAAACCGTGTTCGGGGGATTTAATCAATATGTAAAAAAAATGATCCAAAGCCTATCAATTCCAGTTCCTGAGGAAATATTCTTAAGTGTAAATAGGTATCCCCAAATGTCAAAACCAGCCAGGAGCATTTTTCTGAAAAACTTGGAAACCTGCATTATAGATGGACACCAACCGCAACCTTCTGCCTCTCAACCTTCATCGCCTATAAAACCGGTCGATTTCCAGCTTTCGGTTCGAACCATAAAAGGAGTTGGACCAGTTGTTGAAAAACAGCTCAACCGTTTAAATATTTATACCCGAGAAGACCTCATTCTTTATTTTCCTCGTCATTACCAAGATCGAGGGCAGATTATCCCCATTGCTAAAGCGGGAGGTTCAGGATTACAAACAGTATTGGGGAAAGTGGTTCGACACGATCGGATATCTACCCGGAGAGGACGATTGTTGAAAGTAGTGATTCAAGACCAAACCGGGCAAATTTCTTTAGTTTGTTTTAATCGTGATTTTTTGGCTCGAATTCTCACGCCGGGGAAAAAAGTGCTCATCACCGGTTTTTTTCAAACAGCTTATGGAAAGAAAGAAACCAGTCGCTTTGAGTATGAAATAATCGATTCCGAAGATATTCAATATGAATCCATCCTGCCGGTTTATGGTTTAACCGATGGACTCAACGCCAAAAAATTACGTTCTCTTATCGATATAGCACTTAAAACATCCTTATCCGCTTTTCAAGAAACTATTCCTAAACCTATTCAAGAAAAATATCGTCTCCTAAGGAAGCCTGGGGCAATTTTAGAACTTCACCATCCGAGCCGATCCTCAATTACTGAACTGAATAAGCATCGTTCTCGGTCGCAGGTTACGCTTATTTTTGAAGAATTTCTTCTTTTTGCTTTAAGTCTAAAAGTTAGAAGGCATCAAATTCAGGCATTACAGGTTCAACCCATTGTTCCCGACTTTACATTCATCAACCGTTTTATTCAACAACTTCCTTTTGAATTGACGTTAGCTCAGAAAAAAGTATTAAAACAAATAGAAAATGACCTGACCAGTGGGAAAATAATGAATCGGTTGCTCCAGGGAGATGTTGGTTCGGGAAAAACCTTGGTCGCCATCATTAATGCTCTATATATTATAAAAGCCGGACAGCAGGTTGCTATGATGGCCCCAACCGAAATCCTCGCCGATCAGCATTATCAGCGGTGGAGTCAAATATTAAAAGAGTTTGGTATTGAAGTTAGTTTAATAACCGGTGGTCAAAGTAAGGAAAAAAGTGAAATAATAGAGAAAATCGGAGAAGGCAGGGTACATTTCGTTATTGGGACTCATGCCCTACTGGAAGATTATGTTCAGTTTAATCGATTGGGATTAGTCATTGTCGATGAGCAGCATCGTTTTGGGGTAAAACAACGTTCCCGATTAAAAGAAAAAGCCGTTGTTCCTCACCTTTTGGTGATGTCGGCAACTCCCATACCCCGAACCTTAGCCTTAACTCTTTACGGGGACCTGGATGTTTCGGTTCTTGATGGAAAACCAATCGGGAGAAAACCGGTTGAAACAGTTGCTTTTTCTATGAAAGAACAAAAACAAGCCTTTCAACGAGTAGGCTCTTTTTTAGAGAAGGGACAACAAGCTTTTGTAGTTTGTCCGGCAATTGAGGAAAGTGATCTTGAATTAAGCAATGTATATGAAGTTTATGAACAGCTCCAAAAGAAATGGTTTTCCCACTCTCAGATTGAGTTGATACATGGAAAACTTCCTTCAAAAGAGAAGGATGATATTATGGGTCGATTTTCTCGGGGAGAAATTCAAGTCTTGGTAGCAACCTCGGTGATTGAAGTGGGGATCGATGTGCCCAATGCCAATGTGATGGTCATTGAAAATGCCGAGCGCTTTGGTTTGGCACAGCTTCATCAATTGCGGGGGAGAATTGGTCGAGGAGATCAAGCTGGTTGGTGTGTTTTGCTATACCAGGGGAAGAATCAAGATATCCAAAAAAGAATGGAAATCATGGTCAATACCGATGATGGATTTCAAATTGCCGAAGAGGACCTCAAAATGAGAGGACCGGGAGAATTTTATGGGGTAAGGCAGTCGGGAGTTTTGGAATTTCATTTAGCCGATCCTTTTCGGGATTGGAAAATTTTGGAAAAAGCCCATCAAGAAGCTGATTTGATTCTCCAGAATGATCCCCGACTGCAGAAACCGGAAAATCAAATCCTCAAGAAGGAAATTGAAAGACGGTTTTTCCAATTTTTACCGGAAGAACTAATGATCGAAGCCTAAGAGGAGATGTTATTGTAGTTGAGTTGGGCGCCCCCAGTTTTAAAATATTTTTTACCAGGGTTTGGTATACACAGTCTTGAAATTTTAATCAATTTATATTATCGGTTTTTTTGTTAATTCATCAAGTATTTATTCAAACAGGAAGGTCTACCATGGGATACTTGTATATAACCGGAGGTTCGATAAGAAATCGAAAAATTATCGGGCCTCAGAATCAAAAGACTCGTCCGATGCAGGCATTTCTTCGAAAAACCTTGTTTGATTTAATGCCGTTATCGTTGGAAAAATCTATCATATGGGATATATTTGCTGGATCAGGAGCGATAGGCCTGGAAGCGTTAAGTCGAGGAGCTGGCAAGGTTTTTTTTGTCGAAAAGGATATAAAAATGACCACCGTGATTGCAAGGAATGTTAAGCTATGTGGTTTTCAAGAGCAATCCCAAGTTCTATTAGCGGATTTTTTCGACTTAAAACGCTGGGTTTCCAGAGTCGAACCGCCAGAAATCGTCTTTCTTGACCCTCCCTTTCCAATTAATCCTGTTGAAGTATTGGAAAAAATGTATAATTTATTTGAGTTAGTAAAAAACAGTTTAATTGTTATCCGTTTTTCAAAAAAATCCAACCCTTCGCTCGAATGCCCTTTTTATCGGGTAATTATTCGCCGAGCTTACGGCGATAGTGCGTTATTGTTTGGTAGCTTTGAATAAATAGGAGGAGCTGCCATTAGGTTGAGGAAAATTAGGATACTTAAAGGAAGGAAGAGGTATATTGATAGCGATTTATCCTGGTAGTTTTGATCCGGTGACCAATGGACACCTTGATATTATCATTCGTGGAAGTAAAATATTTGATGGTTTGATCGTGGGTCTTTTAAAAAATCCTAACAAAAAGCCTTTGTTTACTGTGGAAGAACGAGAAGCAATGATGGTGGAAGCTATAAAAGACCTAAACAATGTAACGGTTGAGGTTTTTCAAGGCCTTCTGGTGCAATTTGCTCGTCAAAAAAATTGCCGTATCATTCTGCGCGGTTTGAGAGCAATATCTGATTATGAATATGAAACTCAAATTGCTATTACCAATCGAAAGATATGCCCAGAGATAGAAACTTTTCTTCTCCCCACTAGTACTGAGTATTCCTATTTAAACTCAACTGTTGTTAAAGAAATAGCCCAGTTTGGGGGATGTATTCGAGGATTAGTCCCCGAGGGTGTGGAAAAAAAACTAAGAAAGAAATTCCAAGCTTAGGGCAGGTTGTTTTATTAGAACCTTAGAGAATCTGAGCTTTTATGATAAACTAAAAGGCTTGCCCTTTATTCTATTGATAAAGAGTTGATGTTTTTGTTCAGTGATTAAAAATAATAAACCCAATGGGGGATTGAGAAGGGAGATAAGAATGGAATGAATGTTTTGGAAGAAATCCGTAACCGTGCGAAAAGTCTTAAAAAAACCGTAGCGCTTCCCGAATATGACGACGAAAGAGTTCTTCAAGCGGCTGAGATTGCAACCCGAGATCAAGTCGCTGCTATTCAGTTGATCGGCGATCCAGCCATTATCGAGCAAAAAACCAAAAGTTTGGGAATTTCTCTTACTGGAGTTGAAATAATCGATCATAAAAAAGACCAACAAATGGCTGAATATGTTCGATCACTTTATGAATTGCGTAAGGGAAAGGGTCTTACCCCAGAGCAGGCTGAGCAATGGCTGGATAGCAGTATGTATTATGCTTGTATGATGCTGTACCATGATCGCATCGATGGGATTGTATCAGGAGCAGCACTTTCCAGCCCTGATGTGATCCGCCCGGCTTTGCAGATTATTAAAACAGCTCCTGGTGTTAAATTGGCGTCAAGCTGTTTCCTAATGGTTGTTCCTGATTGTATTTATGGATCAAACGGAGTATTTCTTTACGCTGATTCGGGATTCAATCCCAACCCTGACTCGGAAGAACTCGCCCATATTGCCATCACTACTGCCCGTACTGCAACTCAGCTCTTAGATGTTGAACCAATAGTTGCTATGCTTTCTTTTTCTACTAAAGGAAGTGCCCGGCATGAATTAGTTGATAAGGTTATCGAAGCGACAGCAATTGCTCATTCTTTAAAACCAGAATTGCTTATCGATGGTGAGCTTCAAGGAGATGCTGCTTTGGTTTCCTCGGTGGCCGAGAAGAAAGCTCCTGGAAGCAAGGTGGCAGGAAAAGCGAATGTTCTCATTTTTCCCGATCTCAATGCTGGAAATATTTGTTATAAATTAACCGAGCGTTTGGCTCGAGCAACTGCCATTGGACCAATATTGCAAGGATTGGCAAAACCGGTTAATGACTTGTCACGGGGATGCAAAGCTCAAGACATCGTTGATCAAATTGCCGTAACTGTTTTACAAACACAATTTTAGGTGATTTTTTTCAAAGAAGGTTTTTCAATTATGCAAGGGGAAAGACAGTTATTAATTAAAATTCATCTTTGGAATAAATTTGAAGGAAAATAATTCGAAGAAAAGGGATGATGGAAATTGAATATTTTGGTGGTAAATTGTGGAAGTTCGACGGTTAAATATGAATTGCTCAGCATGAATGATAATACCGATAATCAAGTTATTGCCAAAGGCTTAGTAGAGAGGATTGGCATTCCTGGTTCTCGCCTTGAATATAAAACCAACCATCAAGTGTCCTATTCCAAAGAGAGGGAGGTTCCTAATCACCGTATTGCATTGGAATGGATTATCGAGGTGATGATCGATCCAGAAATTGGGGTTATCAAAGACCCATCAGAAATTGATGCCGTTGGTCATCGGGTTGTCCATGGGGGAGAAAAGTTTACTGCTTCAATTCTTATTGATAATGAAGTTCTGAAAACCATTCGAGCCTGTTCAGAGTTAGCGCCCCTCCATAACCCACCAAATATTTCTGGTATTGAAGCCTGTCAAGCGCTTATGCAAAAAGCTCCACAGATAGCAGTATTTGATACGGCTTTTCATGGAACGATACCTGAATTTGCTTATATCTATGCCATTCCCTATGAATATTATGAGAAATATGGCATCCGTCGTTACGGTTTTCATGGTACCTCGCACCGATATGTGGCAGGAAGGGCAGCTAAGATGATGGGCAAAGATCTTTCCGAACTCCGTTTGATAACCTGTCATATGGGCAGCGGGGTTAGTTTTACCGCCATTAAAAATGGGAAATCAATTGATACTTCGATGGGTTTTACCCCTTTGGAAGGTTTAGTTATGGGAACGCGAACTGGAGATTTGGATCCTTACATCCTTCTCTATTTGATGGAGAAAGAGAACCTTTCGACGAAGGAAATGGATCAGATTTTAAATAAGAAGAGTGGTGTAGTTGGAATATCGGGATTGTCAAGTGATACTCGTGATATTGAAGCTGCAGCTCCAACCAATCATCGTGCCCAACTGACGCTCGATATCATAGCCTATCGAGCCAAAAAATATATTGGAGCCTATTATGCTATTCTTGGAGATTTGGATGGAATAGTTTTCACAGCCGGCATAGGAGAAAACTCGTCTTATATAAGAAAAACCATTTGTGAGGGTCTTGAACCTTTAGGGATATCTATTGATAATGATAAAAATACGGTAAAGAGAAAAGAGGCTTTCATCAACTCCGATCAATCCAAGGTTAAATTAATGGTTATCCCAACCAATGAGGAGTTAATGATTGCCCTGGATACCTATCAGTTTGTTCATGATTTGGAGAGATAAGAATGAAAGTTTATATTGGCGATGTAAAGAAAGAGGTGGGATGGACAAGCAAAGAAAGTCTCAGAAAAACTTTTCCACCGCTTTCTTTTGGTAACGAAAAAACCCCCTTTGCTCAGCCGGTTCAGGTAGATTTAATAGTAACTAATTGCGGTTCGGGGTTGTTGCTGGAAGGGCAAATTAAAACAGCTTTAATCCTTCCTTGCTCCCGATGTCTTGAGCCTTTTATTTACAAAGTGGAAGCTCCTCTTAAGCTTGAATTTCGTAATCTTGACCGGATTACACGAGCATCGGATTTTGAAGCAGAAGCCAAAAGTGCTGATGATATGTATTACTATCATGAAGAGGATGCTGTAATTGATATAGAAGGGGGAGTTATCGAAGCTTTATTAGTTCATTTTCCTATGAAGCCGATTTGTTCTGAGGGATGTCAGGGATTATGTCCAATCTGTGGAATAAATCTCAATCAAAATCATTGTGATTGCAAAAAAAATAATATCGATCCACGCCTGGCAGCTTTAAAGAAAATTAAACTTGAAAAGAAAGTTTAAGAAAATCAGTATCACAACCATTTCCCATAGTTTGCAATATAGAATAAAGTATTTTATACTATGTGGCAATCAAAACCTACCCTTATTTAAATTGAATGTTTTTCCAATGGTTGGTAGCTCTTGATTATTGGAAGGGTATTCTATTATAATGAGTTTTCATTTTTTAATATAACAGGGTAAGCCTGGTGTTGCACTCAGCATCAGATGAGGATGAAAACCAAGATTCGACATGCCATGGCAGGTTGCTACATTAATTAAAGAATGGGCATAATACATTGTGCCCCTACAATTTTATATTCTTTGGTAGGGGCTTGGTTTATCATGCCCGTGGATTTTCAGGATAGACTTTCATGCCACTTTCGTGGCACCAGATAAGGATGAAAATATTTATCAAAAACCGTCATTGCGAGGAGGCCAACCGTTCTTTGGTTGGACGACGTGGCAATCTCATTAATTGGAATCAGTGAGACGTGAGTCGAATAAAAGTAACAACGATTGATGATCATAACGACCATCTAGTGATTCTTTTCAGAAAGACTTGAAGATTTCATTCTTGATCACTTTTTTGTGTTAAAAAGAAAAAGATGAGATCCTCACGGCTTCAAAAAACAAAGCCTCAGGATGACGCCTGTGGCGTCAGATGAGATCCTCACGCGGGAAAGCACCGCTCAGGATGACACCTGTGGCATCAGATAAGATCCTCACGGCTTCTGAATACGAGGCCACAGGATGACGGAATTTTTAAGCATTAG
>MTKW01005281.1_pt1 | contig 42121 bp, 25 predicted proteins | sample 1042761 | NCBI WGS metagenome assembly MTKW01 (sample SAMN06205366, study PRJNA360243) | anaerobic digester metagenome | biome: Wastewater treatment plant; feature: Anaerobic digester sludge; material: sludge; isolation source: anaerobic digester fed with sludge from wastewater treatment plant ... | reverse complement strand
AAGTGGGAGAGCCGAAATTCGATCCCCTCGCTTTTGCCATCGAGGAGTGTCATAAGCGCGGTATGGAGCTGCATGCATGGATGGTGACCTATCCGTTGGGAATGGATAAGCATGTCAGAAGCCTGGGCGCCCGGTCGGTCACGAAAAAAGATCCCTCCATCACCAAAAAGCATCGCGGAGAATGGTTTCTAGATCCGGGTAACCCGAGAACCGATGACTATCTCCTCTCCATGGTCAAGGAGATAGTTTCGAGATATGATGTAGACGGAATCCATTTCGACTATATCAGGTATCCCGATAACCGGGGACGGTTTCCCGATGCAGGTATGCATAGGCTTTACGGTGATGGGAAAACGTTGCAACAATGGCGCAGGGATAACATCACCAGGTTTGTGACCAGCGCGTATGACCTGGTGAAAAGTGAAAAAAAGTGGGTACAGGTGAGCAGTGCACCGTTGGGACGGTACAGGGCGCTGGGCAACGTCGGGGTTGGATGGACAGCTCTGGAGACGGTTTATCAGGATGCCGCACTCTGGTTGAAGTCAGGCAAGCACGATGCCATCTACCCGATGATGTATTACAAGGAGCACCTTTTCTATCCATTTGTGGACGATTGGCTCGATAACGGAAACAGCCGTATCATTGTCCCGGGACTGGGAGCCTATCAGATGGTGGAACGGAACTGGAGCCGGCAGGATATCCTGGATCAGATTGATTACACAAGAAGACACGAAACGGCCGGTCAGGCATACTTCAGAACCGATAACCTGTTGTCGAACACCAAGGGGATTCTCGACACACTTAAACACTACTACCGGAATCCTGCAAAACTTCCGCCGATGAGGTGGCTTTCGGACGAAGTGCCAGGTGCTCCGTACGATCTGATGGCAGAAAGTGTGAACGGTAAGCTTCAATTGAGCTGGAAGACCGACAATCGAGAGGAGCGGGTCACCTACAACATCTATAGAAGCGAATCGGCTGTTCTCGACGTGAACATGGCCGGAAATATCCTGGCTACAGGAGTGAGAAACCCTTTTTACGAGTACCCGGCAGTGGTAGATGAAAAAGGGTATTACTACTTTGTAACGGTTTCAGACTCATATCATAATGAGAGTGATGTCTGTTATCCGGCATTTTTCGTTCATTCCGAATTGGAGAAGTGAACTGAAATGCATATTTTGATAAAAATATCAAATAAATAACTTCAAGCGATTGAAAAATAAATATTTTTGTACTATGGATGGTAGTCAAAAGCTGAGGAAGCAGGTTAAAGACGAGTTCATGCAGTATCTCTCTGATCATAAGCATCGTAAGACTCCGGAAAGGTTTGCCATACTCGATCATATATACAATACGAAAGGACATTTCGACATGGATTCTCTCTACAAGTCGATGGTAGATGTAAATTTCCGTGTCAGCCGGGCAACGCTTTACAATACCATCGAACTGCTGCTCGATTGCGGCCTGGTTGTGAAGCACCAGTTCGGAGGAAACATCTCGAAGTACGAACGTGCTTACGGCAACGAGAATCATGATCACATCATCTGTACCAGTTGTGGTGAGGTATGGGAATCCAAGAACGGGAACCTCTTTACACCGGCACAGCAACGAAAGATAAAGAAGTTTACCGTGAGTTATTACAGCATGTATATCTATGGGATTTGCAGCAAGTGCAGCCATGCCAGGAAGGTGGCGTTGAAAAAGTTGAAAAAGGAGACGAAATAATAAACCATACACTTGGTTCTAATTGAAGAAAAATGAATGTAGATGTAATTTTAGGCCTTCAGTGGGGCGATGAAGGGAAAGGTAAAGTGGTAGATGTGTTGACGCCCAACTACGATATTGTGGCCCGTTTTCAAGGCGGACCGAACGCCGGACATACATTGGAATTTGAGAATCAGAAATATATACTGAGATCAATTCCGTCGGGAATTTTTCAACCCGGAAAAGTCAACATTATCGGCAATGGAGTTGTATTGGACCCGGCACTCTTCAAGGCGGAGATTGAGGCGTTGGAGGCATCGGGGCACCCGCTTACCGACCGGCTATTTATTTCCAGGAAGGCACACCTGATTCTTCCAACCCACAGGTTGTTGGATGAAGCGATGGAAAAGGCAAAAGGCGACTCGAAAATCGGTACCACGGGTAAGGGAATTGGTCCCACCTACACCGATAAGGTGAGCAGGAACGGCTTGAGGGTGGGAGACCTGTTCGACAATTTCGAGGAGAAATACAAAAAAGCTACGGCAAGACATATCGAGATGCTGGCTCAATACAATTTTGAATATGATTTGGAAAAGGTTGAAAGCGAATGGTTTGCCGGAGTAGAAAAGTTAAAGTCATTCCGGGTGATCGATTCGGAGCACTTCCTCAATAAGTCACTTGCGTCGGGGAAGAGGGTGCTTGCCGAGGGTGCGCAGGGATCGATGCTCGACATCGATTTTGGCTCCTATCCATTTGTGACATCATCCAGTACCGTTTGTGCCGGAGCCTGTACCGGACTGGGCATTGCCCCGCAAAAGATCGGAGAGGTGTATGGTATCTTCAAGGCCTACTGTACCCGCGTGGGTAGTGGTCCTTTTCCCACGGAGCTGTTCGATGAGACGGGACAGCAAATGCGGGATCTGGGCCGTGAATATGGTTCGGTTACCGGACGTCCCCGCCGATGCGGATGGATCGATCTGGTGGCACTTCGCTATACGGTGATGCTCAATGGGGTGACCCGGCTGGTGATGATGAAAAGTGATGTGCTGGACAGTTTCGAGACCATTAAGGTGTGCGTGGCATACAATGTTGACGGGGAGGAGACCGAGGATCTGCCTTTTGACATTACTGGAAAGATTGAACCGGTCTACGCAGAATTGCCGGGTTGGAAGACCGACATGACCAACGTGCAATCTGAAGATGAATTTCCGGAAGAGTTCAATGCTTATCTCTCGTTTCTGGAGGAGGAGCTGGGTGTACCGATTGCCATTGTTTCAGTGGGACCTAACCGGGCGCAGACAATTATCAGATAGGTCGGTAGAGATGAGGGAAAGAATAGACAAAACAATTATGAACAGTTTGACGTTTAAGGAAAAGATAATTAATAGAGGATAACATGAGTGCAGTTTGGATTCTAATGATAATAATTGCGATTGCAGGATTTGCCGTACAGGCGATGCTGCAGAGCCGATTTAAAAAATATTCGAGAATTCCCTTAAGGAACGGAATGACAGGACGGGAGGTTGCAGAAAAGATGCTTCACGACAACGGTATTTACGATGTTCAGGTCATTTCGGTACGCGGTCAGTTGACCGATCACTATAATCCCGTCAACAAGACCATCAATCTGAGTGAACCGGTATACAACAGCAACAGTGTGGCTGCAGCTGCAGTGGCTGCCCACGAGACAGGACACGCACTGCAGCATGCCAAAGGATATCTCCCCTTGAAGATGCGTTCGGCCTTGGTGCCTGTTGTCAGTGCCTCCTCACGCTGGGTTACATGGATATTGCTGATCGGAATCATTACGGTATCGACCTTTCCGGCTTTGTTGTGGGTGGGGATCGCACTGTTTGCCATGACAACCCTATTCAGTTTCGTGACGCTTCCAGTTGAGAAAAATGCGACTGCCAGGGCGCTACGCTGGTTGAGCAGTGCCGGCATTACCGATGTTGGCAATCACACGCAAGCCACCGATGCTTTACGTTGGGCGGGATATACCTATGTCGTGGCCGCCTTGAGTTCACTGGCGACCCTTCTCTATTACATCATGATTGCCTTGAGCGGCAGCAGAAGATAAACAGAATGAAAACAGTTTACCACCCTGCGGAGAGTCGCGGCTTTGCCGACCATGGATGGCTCAGGAGCAGCCATACATTCAGTTTTGCCAATTATTACAACCGGGAGAGGATGCATTTTGGCGCTTTGCGCGTGATCAACGATGACTGCGTGAAGGGAGGCGAGGGGTTTGGCACACATCCGCACAGCGACATGGAGATTATTTCATTGCCGCTTGAGGGTGCACTCCAACACCGTGACAGTATGGGAAACGGCAGCATTATCCGCAGGGGAGATGTGCAGGTGATGTCGGCAGGGAGTGGTATTACACACAGTGAGTTTAATGCTGATCCCGATCAGCCGGTAAAATTCCTGCAGATCTGGGTATTCCCGAGGGAGAAGGGAGGCACGCCCCGATACGGTCAGGTACGCATTGCCGATTTTACCCGACGTAACGATTTTCAACAGATCGTTTCGCCCAATCCTGAAGATGAGGGTGTCTGGATTCATCAGGATGCCTGGTTCCACCTCGCCGATTTTGATAAGGGAACTGTTAAAACGTATGAGATGAAAAAAACCGGTAACGGAGTATATCTTTTTGTTATCAGCGGCAGGGCGAAAGTTGGTCTCCAGATATTGGACCGGCGCGACGGTTATGGAATCTGGGATACCGGAGGTTTTACACTGGAGGTGCTTGAAGACTCTGAAGTGCTGGTGATTGATGTTCCCATGGAATTACCCTGAAACTATAGATAAAGACGGCAACCAACGGCCGTCTTTTTTGTTTATAATAAAAGTGTTGCTGCGATGAAAACAGTCTTAATTACCGGAGGATCGGGCCTGATTGGGCGGAAACTGTCGCGACTGCTTGTCGAAAAGGGGTACAGGGTAATCTGGCTGAGCCGTGAACGATTTCTTAAAGCCGAAATTCCGCGATACAGGTGGAATTATCAGCGGAACGAAATTGAGATCGAGGCGGTGGAGCAGGCAGATATTATCATCCATCTGGCGGGATCGGGTATCGGAGATGACTCCTGGACAAGACAGAAGAAGCAGGATATAGTGGAGAGCCGTGTTCAAACGGCACAACTGCTGCTCGATACCGTGAAGGGGTTAGAGAAAAAACCGGATCTTTTTATCTCGGCCTCGGCAATCGGTTATTATGGATCGGACATAAGTCAGGATCTCTACACGGAGGATAGTGGTGCTGCTCATGGTGATTTTCTGAGCCGAACCTGCCGCAAATGGGAACAGGCCGCATTCAGTTTCCAGGCGGAGCTCAATATCCGGACAGTTGTGTTGCGTACGGGATTTGTGATCTCAAAAAACAGCGAAGCATTCAGAAAGATGGTGCTTCCTACCCGTTTCGGCCTGGGAGCACCCATCGGGAGCGGCAGGCAATATCTCTCGTGGATACATATTGAAGATCTTTGCCATATCTACCTGAAGGCCATCGAGGATTCCGGGATGAAAGGCGTATACAATGCCGTTTCACCGGAATTCATCAGCAATGCAGATTTCATGCACACTTTGGCCAAAGTGATGCGACGTCCGTTTTTCATGCCGAATCTCCCGGCCTTTTTAGTGCGACTGGTGATGGGCGAAGCTGCATCGATAATTTTGGGAGGGAGCAGAATCTCGTCCAGAAAGATTCAGGATGCCGGCTACCAATTCCTGTATGATACATCAGAGAAGGCAATCGGCGCTGCATTAAAGGCAATAGGGGAGACGGAGAAGAGAGTGAGGGGCGGGAGATGAAGACGTTACTCCATATCTATACTCGTCTTGAATGGCGACAGTGGCTCGAGCAGAATTTCCGCAGCGAGAAGGAAGCCTGGCTCGTTTTTCCGGCAAAATCGACCGGGAAAGCCGGTATTCTCTATAATGATGCGGTAGAGGAGGCTTTATGCTTCGGATGGATCGACAGTATCCGGAAGAGGGTAGATGCCGGACATACCGCGCAGCGCTTTTCTCCCCGCAAGCCTACAAGCAGTTACTCTCAGCCCAACAGAGAGCGGTTACGGTGGTTGGCCGCAAATAATCTGTTACACCCGGAGATCGTTGAACGAGTTCGGGATGTCCTTTCGGAGCCATTTGTCTACCCTCCGGATATCGTTACTGCTTTGCAACAGGATGAGGTGACCTGGAGGAACTTTCAGAATTTTTCCGAATCCTACAAACGAATTAGGATCGCCTATATTCAAGATGCGCGTAACCGTCCCGGGGAATTTGAAAAGCGGCTGCGGAATTTTCTTGCAAAGAGTGGCCAAAACAGAAAAATTAGAGGACATGGTGGCGTAGAGAAATATTATTGAAATTTTATACCACACCCGAAGCCAACCTGTCGTTCAAGGAAGGTTTTCCGGTTACAAAACTGGCAATGGTTCCACCCAGCTGTCTTATGATAAGCCGATCCCCCGGAATTGCTCCGCCGGATCATTCGCTTCAAGGGGACTTCTAACCAGCCAGGGACAAAAAGATGATATGGAGGATACCTTGTAGAGTGGTATCTGTATGGGCGATGAGTGTAACTGAAGTTGAACAATTAAAAAAATTAAAGAACATGGCTAAATTAAATCCCTATCTCAATTTTGACGGTACATGCGAAGAGGCTTTCCTTTTTTACAGATCTGTTTTTGGTGGTGAATTCCGGGGGGAGATTTTTAAAATGAAGGATATCCCCGATATGGAAATTCCGGCAGGAGCTGAAAACAGGGTGATGCACGTGGCATTGCCCGTTGGTGACGATCTGCTGATGGGTTCAGATACCTATCCCGGCCAACCCTTTGTTGTGGGCAATAATAACTACATCAGTATCTTCCCCGAAAGTCGGGAGGAGGCTGACCGCCTTTTTGAAGCCCTGTCTGAAGGGGGTGAGGTGGAGATGCCCATGGCTGATCAGTTTTGGGGCGACTATTTCGGCAGCCTGAAGGATCGCTTCGGCATCCAATGGATGATCAATTACCCGTCACAAGACCAATAAGGGCTAATACTTCACCTTTCGATAACCGGATTGCCTTACTTTCTGGCAATCCGGTATAGCCGCCCTTCGTCGGTTACGGCATAAAGTGCCCCGTCCTTTCCGTTGCCGATATCGCGAAACCGTTGATTCTCGCCGGAGAGCAACCGCTCTTCGCCAATAACCCTGTTGTCTTTCAATACGATCCGTGCAATATGCTTGCTGCTCAATCCCCCTATAAACAGGTTGTTTTGCCATTCGGGGATCTCATTGGAGGTGTAAAAGGCCATTCCGCTGGGTGAGAGGACCGGATCCCAGTAGTAGACAGGTTGTTCCATCCCCTCTTTTTGCGTAGCTCCTTCACTGATGGGGGCTCCGCTATACTCAATGCCATATGTGATTTCGGGCCATCCGTAGTTTTTGCCAGGTTTGATCAGGTTGATCTCATCTCCTCCACGTGGTCCCATTTCCGACAACCAGAGCTCCCGGGTGACCGGATGGATATCCACTCCTTGCGGGTTCCGATGACCGTAGGAGTATATTTCGGGTAAAGCTCCTGCCGTATGAATAAAGGGGTTGTCTGCAACCGGTTGCCCTTCGGCGGTGATGCGGATCACTTTCCCATGCCCTGTATTGAGTAGTTGCGCATTGGGTCTTGTGCGCAGATCTGAACGTTCGCCGGTGGAGACAAAAATGTTTCCTTCACTGTCGAGGGCAATGCGGCTGCCAAAATGCATGCTGTTGTCGAAATAGGGAATTGCCCGGAAGATGACTTGAAAGTTTTCGATAATCGTTTCGTCGGCGGAAAGCTTTCCTTTGCCCACCGCTGTAAGTGACCCTTCCGCTCCCTTTTCGGCAAAAGTGAAATATAGTATCCGGCTGCTCTCAAAGTCGGGAGCCGGTGCCACATCGAGTAACCCTCCCTGGTTCCGGTCGTCAACGGGTGGGAATCCGGTGATTGGGGGAGTGACGATCCCCTCGGTAGTGGCGATGCGCATGGTACCACTCTTCTCCGTGATGACCAATCTACCGTCGGGTAGGGCCGTGACGGCCCAAGGTCTCGACAGCCCCTCTGCTATAACTGTCGCTTCGTAGGGGGTTGTCGTTTTCACCCCTGCAATCCGGGTCTGTCCCTCAAATGCAGGCTTATAGCCGGTATTGGCTTTTCCTGTCTCCACCGGGGGCAGGTTTCCTGCCTGCGGTTCCTGTTCAGTAGGCTGCTCGACACTCTCCTGCTGTTCGATGCAGGAGGCCGATACAAAGAGCCATGTCAGCAGAATGAGCGCTGCAATTCTAATGATTTTCATATTGCTGTGATTTCTTAATGTTAACTGCCCGGGTACCTGACCTGTTCATGATCTGGTTCCCGGGCTGTTATCCTGATGTTACTTGATCTCCTTCTCAATCCATTTCGACCTGTCTGGGGGCGCAGGCCCCGTAACCGGTTTGCGTGGATTCTCCTTCAACTCGTCGAGTAGTACCTCAACTGCCTTTTCAATGCAGGGATCCTCTCCTTTGGCCAATGCTTCGGGACGGTCCACCACTTCGATGTCGGGATATACCCCGACCCCTTCGATGATCCACTCGCCGTTGTCGTAAATACCGAACCTGGGCACGGATATATAACCGCCGTCAACCAGACGGGCATTTCCGGAAATACCCACCAGTCCCCCCCAGGTGCGCGTGCCGATAAGTTTTCCCTCCCCGGTCTTTCTGAAAAAGTAGGGAAAGGCGTCACCCCCTGAAGATGAGTAACCGTTGATGAGCATCACTTTTGGACCGTCGTGTGCTATTCCGGGCGATTTCATCGGTTGGGGCAGTCCGTTGCGATGCCAGTAAACCAATGTGCGCCGGTTGAGCAGATCGATCATCCGGTCGGGAATAAAACCGCCACCATTATAGCGGTCGTCGATGATAAGGGCCTCCTTGTCGTTATAGGAGTATATTCCCCTGAAGAGTTCCCGGTTCCCCTCAACGGCTGTGTTGGGCACATGGATGTAACCTATCTTGCCGTTCGAGAGGTTATCTACCATTTTCCGGCGCTCGTTGACCCAGTCGAGGTAGCGCAGTTCATGTTCGGAAGTGATGGTCTTTACGGTGTAGCTCCTCGCTCCCGAAGCCGAAGGGGTGCTGTTGACGGCCAGTTCAACATGCCTGTTGCCCCAGTTCTCGAGCAGTTCATACGGATTGGTGTCGGTGGTGAGCTCCTTCCCGTTGATGCTGATCAGGTAATCTCCCTCTTTCACATCGATACCGTTTTCGGTAAGCGGCGAGCGCCGGCTTTCATTCCAGTTCTCACCCGCATAAATCTTCCGGATGATATATCTCTTTGCCGACAGGTCGGCCTCCAGTTCGGCTCCGAGCAGACCGCCATCTACCCGGGCCACCTTGCCGATATCGCCCCAATCCACGTAAGCGTGACCGGTATTGGTCTCACTCACGATCTCGTTCAGGATGTAATCCAGGTCGAAGCGGCTGGGAACGTGTGGCAGCAGGGCTCCGTACGTTTTTTTTATCCCTTCCCAATCGACGCCGTGCAGGTTGTTCACGTAGAAATAGTCTCGGAAAATGCGGAATGCATCGGCGTAGATCTGGTTCCACTCCTTGCGCGGTTCAATCTTCATCGTCAGGTTGGTCAGCTCAATCTTGTCCGCTCCCCCCTTTTGGCCCGGTTGGTTCTTCGCTACGGCATAATCATTGCCGATACGGTAGATAAGCGATTTTCCGTCAGCGCTCAAACTTCCGTTACCAGCCCCGTCGAGAATCTCTTCACTCTTTTCACTGTTGATATTGTAACGCATGATCTTGTTGCCCGAGGCATAGAGCAACCCTTCCTCCACTGCTCCGATGATGAGATAATCTCCCGGTTCGACAGGAAGCGCCACAATGCGGCTCTCGATGTTCTCCAGATCGATCTCCACCTTCAACGGTGTCTTGCCCTTCGCTGAAGCCTGAATGGAATCGTTTTTGCTGCTGTCGGAAGGTTCGGTATCGTTCTTATAGCGGGTCAGTGTTGTACCGTCGTTTCGCAATGGCAGGGCATAGATGCGCCCGGCGTTGTTATAGAGGTAATCGAACTCAAAACTGCTGAAAGCAAGATTGAAATCCCTGTTTGAAGTGAAGAAGAGAAACTTTCCGTCTCGACTGAATCTCGGTTGCATGTCGGAGAATGAGGCATCGGTGATCTGATGCCTGGTGCCGGTCGAGATCCGGTATAGCCACAAGGCCGACTGGTAGTTGGGTGATGATTTGCTGTAAGCTATCCACTCCCCGTCGGGCGAAAAGGAGTAGTCGCGAATCTCCTCGGCCGTAGCTTCATCTATCACGGTTTGCTTGCCGGATGCTGCATCAACCAGCCAAAGCTTTAGCGTACGGTCGCTATATAGCAGATATTTGCTGTCGGGCGACCATTCCGCAGCATACTTCCAGGCTTTCGACCCCTTTGTAAGTTGTCTGGGTTGTGCCCCTTTCCTGTTTTCGAGCAGATAGATTTCATACTCACCGGTAGCATCGGAATAGTAGACAATGTTTTTACCGTCGGGCGACCATGCCGGGAAAATCTCCCGAATGCCCTGTGTACGGGTCAGGTTCTCGATCTCGCCGTTCTCCACCGGAACGGAGAAGATGTCGCCCCTGGCATCAAACAGGGCTCGCTTACCTGATGGTGAGAGGGAGTAGCTCCCGATGAAATCTTTTACGTTACGGAAATAGGGCAATAAATTGGGATTGTCGTAGCTGATGGAGACAGTGATTCTCTCGGAGGTTCCCGAATCGAGATTGAGCAGATAGAGGTATCCGCCATTCTCATATACCAGTTTTCCGTTTCGTCCCGATGGCCACATCACATCGAACTCTTTGTGGTGGGTTATTTGCACATTCTCCCCGTTTACCCTGTTGTAGCGCCAGATGTTCAGCCGCGTATCCCGGTCGGAGGCATAAAAGATATAATCTCCATGCCATGTGGGCCATTGATCGCTGCCTGCCCAGTGAGTAATCTGTTTGGAGGTATTGCTTTTTAGATCGTAGGTCCACAGTTCGGTGGCGCGACCACCTTTATAACGTTTCCAAGTGCGAAATTCACGGTCGACCGGAGTGAAACAGAGTTGTGACCCGTCGGGGGAAAATTTGGCAAACCCCCCATTCACCAGGGGAAGTGGCTCTTCCATCCCGCCATCGATACTTACCGTGAAATATTTACCGTTGCGTTCCCCGAAAGAGGTGCGGTTTGCACGGAAGAGAATCCGTTTGCTGTCGGGTGTCCAGTCGAGCACCACATTGTCGAATCCTCCACGTGGAGGCATCACTCCTTCTGAATTGTAGAAGGTCAGTTGACGCGCTGTACCGCCTTCGGCAGGCATCACCCAGATCTGACGGTTACCGGAGTATTCTGCCGAGAAGGCGATCCATTTTCCGTCGGGTGAAATCTTAGGGAAAAGTTCAATTCCCGCATGAGAGGTGAGTCGTTTGGCTTCACCGCCGGAGGCCTTGACCGTCCAGATATCGCCGGCGTAGACAAAAGCGATCAGATCTCCGTTGATGTCGGGATAGCGCAACATTCGGGTGTCGTCTGCCGCCGAAATCCCCGGAATTGAAAGGGTGGCGACCAAAAAGAGGGAGATGAGGTGTCTCTTCATTACTGCAGTAGTTACAGACATGCATGTAGGATTTTTCGTGCAACATCTCCCGTCACGTTGCGGTTTTCACCGAACGCAACACCGCGGGTGTTGAACCGGTTTGCAATAATCTCGATAGTTTCATTGCCGACCTTCTCTTCCGACAACCGGGTGGTCAAACCCAGCGAGCGGTAGAATGCTTCGGTCTTCTCGATGGCTTTCTCCACCCGTTCCTCTACAGTCCCTTCGGTGATTCCGAAAACCCGTTCGCCATACTGCAGCAGTTTTCCCTCTTTCTGATCCTTCAGCACACGCATTGTGCCGGGCATTACTATTGCAAGGGTATGTCCGTGTGTGATGCCGTGCAGTGCCGTAAGCTCGTGACCGATCTGATGGGTTGCCCAGTCCTGTGTAACACCCATGCGGATGAAGTCGTTCAGTGCCAGGGTGGCCGCCAGCATGTAGTCGGCCATCAGATCGTAATTGTGCGGGTTCTCCTTTATTTGTGGTGCAATCTCAATGATGGAGAGTAATATGCCCTCTGCCCATCGGTCCATCAGTCTCGATTGGCCCGGGGTGGTGAGATATTGCTCCAGCACATGGGTGTAGGCATCGGCAAGACCGCATGCAATCTGGTGGCTGGAGAGTGAGTAGGTTACCTCCGGATCGAGGATGGAGAAGTGGGGATAATTGCCGCCGAAAGCAAATTTCTCCCTGGTTTCGGCACGGGTAATCACGGCTCCACCGTTCATCTCCGAACCGGTTGCCGGAACTGTCAGTACGGACGAGAAGGGTATCTGTCTTTCAGCGAACCCTTTCAGTACAATATCCCATGCATCTTCATCCGATGCGATGCCTGCGGCGACCAGTTTTGTACCATCCAGCACCGAACCGCCACCTACCGCCAGTAGGTAGTCGATATTGTTGCTTTTCCCCAACTCAATGGCTTTGCGCAACGTCTCGACATGCGGATTGGGTTCAATGCCCCAGAATTCGATGAAGTTGCGACCTTTCAATGCGGCCTTCACCTGGTCGTATACCCCGTTTTTTGTTACGCTGCCGCCGCCGAAGGTAACCATCAGATTGACCGATTGGGGAATCAGTTCATTTAACCTGGCAATTTCTCCTTTCCCAAACACCAGTTTGGTGGGATTTTGAAAAATAAAATTCTTCATAAAATGTATACTTCTTTTATTTTGTTATTACTCAATTGCTTTCCCTCGATCGTTCACCGCAACGGGTTGACCGTCGCCTATCAAAAGTAAGCAAAAATAATTTACTGTTACAGGTTGAACAAGTGTAATTTATTTTTTGTTTTTAAGATAGTATCAATTTTGGTCGGATTGTGTTGATATATTGCATTTTCACATCCGCTTATTAAATTTTTCAATTATGGGAACAGGATTTGTCGTATTAATAGTCATCCTTGCAGTAGCGGTAATCTTTTTGCTTTACAGTATATCAACCTATAACAGGCTAGTCAAGTTGAGAACAATTGTAGAAGAGGCCTGGAGCGGGATAAATGTACAATTGAAAAAGCGGTACGATCTTATTCCGAACCTGGTTGAAACCGTTAAGGGATATGCCACGCATGAAAGCGAGACCTTTCAACGGGTGACGCGAGCCCGTGCCAATGCGATGAGAGTCAATGATTTGAAATCGAGGGAGGCGGCCGAAAATGATCTAAACAAGGCATTGATAAGTCTGCTTGCTGTTGCCGAACAATATCCCGAGCTGAAAGCCAATGAGAACTTCATGCAGCTGCAGCATCAACTCAGCATTGTTGAATCGGATATCGAGAAGTCACGCAGGTTCTACAACGGTCTTGTCCGCGAAAAGAACATCGTGATCGATACCTTCCCGAGCAATATAATTGCAGGAATGTTCAGTTTTTCCAAGTCGCTTTTTTTCGAATTGGAGAATGAGGAGGAGAAAACGGTGCCGCAAGTAAGGTTTTGAATGAAACGCGCGCTATTCTTTCTTTTTTCCCTATGCATTCTTTTCCCGGGCTTTGCCCAGGAGGAGAAGGTATATACATTCCGCTCCCAGGTGACGGTTGATGTTTCCGGTTATATTTCGGTTCGGGAAGAGATCGGCATCTTTGCAGGAGGCAAGATTTTCAAACGGGGAATTACCCGTGCCTTGCCGCTGACCCGTTCAGACAAGGACGGTAACAGAGTGGCTGTGGAGTACGATATCGTGAGCGCCAGAAAGAATGGAGAGCCTGAACCCTTTTTCTCCGAACGTGAAGGAGACGACCGGATAGTCTACGTCGGGAAGAGTGATCGTCTCCTCGATGCCGGTTGGTACACCTACACCCTCGATTATATCACTTCCGGCCAGATCGTTTTTTTAGAGGAGTACGACGAGTTGAGCTGGAACGTAAATGGATTGTCCGACCATACGCTCGATACCGTCACTGTTGTTGTCCGGCTTCCCGAAGGGGCAGAGATAGTGAGCTACAGGTGTTATGTGGGAGAATACGGGTCGACAAAAGAGGATTGCAGGGCCGAAACGCTACCCGACGGGTCGCTCTATCTGGAAGCAGTATCGGTTGCCCCGCAGCAGATGTTGACCCTCTCAGTAGGTTTTGTTAAGGGTGTTGTCACCCCGCCGGCAACGGGCCGGAACCTCTACTCCGGACCGGTTCCGTCAACTTTTTTCGACAGGAATGGGTTGCCGATCGCAAGTGCGATCCTCTTTCTGTTGCTTCTGACCTACTACTTTTTTACCTGGAGGAGATATGGGGTCGACCCGCCAAGACCGGTGGTAATTCCTCAATTCTCACCGCCGGAAGGGCTCTCTCCCGCAAGTGTGGGGATGCTCCACAAAGAGAAGTACTGGAACGATCTGATAACGCCTGCCATCGTAAACCTTGCAGTGAAGGGGTTTTTGCGTATCAGCGAGAGCGAACGCCCCTCCCTGCTGCGCAGGAAGGATAGGGTATATACACTTGTCAGGCTAAAGGAGAAGGATGATACGCTTCCCCAGGAGGAGAGCCTGGTGTTGGAACGTCTCTTTAAGCAAGACAATGAAGTGGTGCTTGACGGGAAGTACAACGCCGCAATTGCGGAGCTGATGGACCATTTCAGGAGAGAGCTCAACCGTCAGTTCAGGCCCCTGTTGAGGGAGGGTGCCAACCGAAAATTCATGGTGCTGCCCTGGATCATCCTGATCTTCTATCTTTGTCTACTGTTTTATTTTGTGAGATTTGAACCGGTACGACAGGTGGGTCTCTACATTGTAGTGGCGCTGTTCTCCTTTCCGGTTGTGATACTCCTGTCGCTGATCCTGCGGAAAAGAGTAGGAAGATCCAGAATAGGGTGGTTCAGTTGCGCGTTGGGAGTTGCTTTGGGTATAAGTTCACTGAGTCTGCTGTTGATTTTCAGGGGAGATAGCCTCTCCATGAATGCAATCGGCTTTATTGTGGGCTTTCCGTTGATAGTCATTGGATTTATGGCATACAGTTTCCTGATCAGGCGGCCCGACGAGAGAAAACTCTACCTGCAATCGCAGATTGAGGGGTTGAAAATCTATATGGATACAGCTGAAGAGAAGTTGTTGCAGTTTTTTAATCCGCCGACGATTACTCCTGAAGTATTTGAACAGCTACTCCCTTATGCCATCGCATTGGGGATGGAAGATATCTGGGGAGAGAAGTTTGAAAAGAGGCTGCTGGGTTCCATGCAGCAGCCGCAACCCTATCAGCCGCCCTGGTTCGCAGGGACGGTCATGCCGCCTGCCCGTTTCGGACATATGCTCAGCAGCACCCTGTCAAACACCGTCAACCATGCGGCTACTCCTCCCCACTCCTCCAGTTCGGGCGGTGGAAACTGGAGCAGCGGCTCTTTCGGGGGCGGATTCTCTGGGATGGGCGGCGGAGGCGGCAGGGTAGGCGGTTGGTAGCCCGCTCACCTCCTGCAAATCTCCTTAAAGGCACACCATTCACAATTCTTCTCGTTTTGCGTCTGGGTAAAAGGGATATTCTGATCGAAAATTTCCAGCAGAACAGCATTCATTTTTTCAGTAAAAGCGGGGAGATGAACCGAAGCATCGGTGACAGGCTCCCCCTCGAAGGTGACGGTAGGGTTGTGTTCCCGGAAAATGTTCCTCAGGTAGTAGACGGCGGGGGAAACTGGGAAGGAGCTGTTGTAGAAAAGTGCATAGAAGAAAACCTGGAGCAGCTGATAGGGGCGGTTTGCCCTGCTGCCGTCGAAAAGCTGGTCGATATCCTTGAACTTGAGCTCACCTTTTCCCGATTTGTAGTCGATGATGCGAATATGCCCGGCTACCTTGTCTATCCTGTCGATACTCCCTTTCACGTTTACCGACAACTCATCGCTAACCTGGTAGACCGAGCGAAACCGGTGCTCGGAATCGATATATTCAAACGGTGTGAAGGCGGTGTCGAATCGGAGGGTCTGTTTAACATAATCCCGCAGAATCTCCCCGATCAGGTAGTGGTGTCCAGTGAGCTCACGCGGTTTCTCTTTCTGCCTGAAATAGTGTTCGGCAAAAGCTTGTTCGATCAGCCCGGTCAGATATTCGTCATTCTGGGCGATGGCATTCAATGTGTCTGGCACTACCGTTTTGTTCCTGTACCGGTTGTATATCTGCTGCATGATGGCGTGATACATGGTTCCAAACACGTCCGCCTCCACCGACTCCTGCACCTCCTTCTCTTCCGACAATCCTTCAACGGCCGAGAAATAGAACTGCAGGGGACAGTTGATGTAGTTGTTGACAAGTGAGGCGGAGAGGCAGGCATCCCCGCCGGCACGAAACTTCTGCAGCTTGCTCATCACTTCGGCTCTCTTCACAACCGAGACCGGTGAAACCTGTGGTGCCGATACATCATACGATACGGTTCGCTCTTCAATCCGGAAGTAATCGCCGTAGAGGTATTTCAACTGATGGAAATAGCGGCTTACCTCCCCACTCTGTATCTCCTCGTTACGTGTGTCGTAGAGCATATATACCCGTTTGGCGCGACTTATCATCCGGTAGAAATGGTAGGCGTAGGTGCTCTCCTGATGTTCGTAGGTTGGCAGCTCGAAAGCCTTGCGGAGGGTATAGGGAATAAACGAATTTGAACCATTCTTGAGCGGAAAAACTCCCTCGTTCATCGATAGGATGATCAGGTTCTCGAAGTCTATCACGCGCGTTTCCAGCACCCCCATCACCTGTAAGCCCGACAACGGTTCTCCCGAGAACGAAACGCTGAGGTTTTGGGTTAGTCGCTTGAACAGGCGGAAAAAGGTGTCGACCGATATCTCCCGTACCGGGGTGAGTGTCTCTTGCAGTCGGATTATCGACTTGTAATACTGGACAACAAATTCCCGTTCCAGGTCGATAGAGCGTGTGTCGCCTGCAACTTCTTCCTTGTCAGCCTCTTTTTCGGATGTGAGGTGACGGTAAATTTCAGACAAAATTATCTTGAGGTATTCGCTGGTCTCCTGCCAGTTTGAGATAGGTGAGAAGATATGCTTCAGGAAAGGGTGCACAGCCAGTTCCGAGGCTTTGATGAGAACGCGGTTGTGCTGTTGGATAAAGTATTTCAGCTCTTCAATTTCAGCTCTTGCGATGAGAGTCACCAGCGGATGATTGAGCACCGCCAGCACGAACCTGAAATAGAACGCCGTCTCACCATCCATCTCCCTGGTATTGTGATGGAGCTTGGCCAGGTTTTCCGTCAGGCTGGCTATGGCTGAGTGTTGCAGCGAATAGCCCATCGTAACGTTGATCTTTTCAATCTCCTGGGGGATGGAATAGAGAACGGGCAACAGCAGCTTCTCATCAGGTAACACGATCGCCGTGTTCAGAGCAGCGTCGGATCCGCCAATCTTATTTTCGCAGAGCAGCTGCGTCAGCAAACGGTTTACGATCTTTGCCTGTCCCACCCCGGAAGGGATTCCTATCAGGCTTATGGCGCTCTTTCCACTCTCCGGTTTGTCGGGGACGAGTTCCCGTTTTGAAGGGAAGTGGAGCTGATGCTCACGGATCCAACGGGAAGCACGGTTCTTTTTGTCGCGGACCAGCGGTGATTCGTAATCCCAATAGAAATCGGCTACACCCATTCCCTTCAGATAGTTCATCAGTGCCGTTTCGGAGGGAGTGAGTGCATTCAGGCCGACGAACACCAGTTCTGAAAAGGGAAGTTCCATCTCCTCCTTCCTCCTGGCCCGCTCGGCCACTTCCCGGAACATCATTCCCTCATAAGCATGCCCTTTCAACTGAAGGGCCTCCCGCAACGCGGTGTAGAGTTCGAACAGGATCTGCCACATCTCCAGGAACTCCTGTTTGGTCTCATTCCCTTCATAAGGCATGAAACTTGCCCAGAACCGGCGGATGGCATCCACCTGCTCTGGGGTGAGGTAGGAGAGATCGTCATCCATCGACTTCAGGTTGTGGATGTTCCTGAAAAGTTGCCGGGCATCTGCCAGGTGTTTGTCGAGGTCATTGAAGTCGTTCAGCAATATCTCCCCCCAGTAGAGAAAGTCATCAAAAGACTCTTCCGAACGGCTAATGCGGATGTACTCCCCGTACAGCATCACCAGCATCTCTGTCCTGTCGGCGATCCGGTAGACGGAGAGAGACTCGAACAGCTCCTGGATGGTAATGATGCGGGGAGAGAAAACCGGTTTTCCGGCAATCTCTGCCAGGTACTTCTGGAAGAAAACGCCGGCACGTTTGTTGGGGAAGACAAATGTCAGTCTGTATACCTCGTTTAGGTATTCAGAATAGAATGTTTCTGCTACTCGGTAGAGGAAAGGGATCATTACAGGCTGCAAATTTCAAGATATGCAAAGGTAAGAAAAATAACGACAAGGGGCAGGAAGGGTCAACCGGTTTTCATGAAAAGAGCCGCAAGGCAATCATCCTTACGGCTCTTCTGTGGTTTCATTCAATAGTATTAGCGATATCTCTCACAATACGCCTTGGGCCATCATGGCATCGGCCACTTTCATGAAGCCTGCAATGTTGGCACCTTTGACGTAATTGATATAATCTCCTTCCCTCCCGTGAGCAACACACTGTTCATGGATATCGTTCATGATCTGATGCAGCCATCTGTCCACCTCTTCATTGCTCCAGGAGATATGCATGGCGTTCTGGGTCATTTCCAGTCCGGAGCATGCTACCCCGCCTGCGTTTACAGCTTTGCCGGGGCCGAACAGAATCTTGTTCTCGATGAAGAAATCGACCGCCTCTGCCGTACAACCCATGTTGGATACTTCTGCCACAAGCATTACCCCATTTTCTTTCAGTTTCCTGGCATCCTCCAGGTTCAGCTCGTTCTGGATGGCACAGGGCAGTGCAATATCTACTTTGCGTTCCCATGGTTTCTTGCCGGGAAAGAACTCCGCATTCGGAAACTCGTCGGCATATGGGGCTACCACATCGTTCCCCGAATTCCTGAGCTCCAACATGTAATTGAATTTTTCGGGAGTGTTGATTCCCTCTTCGTCGTATATATAGCCGTCGGGACCGGAGATGGTGACCACTTTGGCTCCCAGTTCGGTCGCCTTCATGGTGGCACCCCAGGCAACGTTACCAAAACCGGATACCGCTACTGTTTTGCCTTTCAGATCGATGTTGTGGGTCTCGCACATCCGGTTTACAAAGTAGAGGGCTCCAAATCCGGTGGCTTCCGGTCTAAGCCGTGATCCTCCAAATGAGCGTCCCTTTCCTGTAAAAGTACCCGTATGTTCGCGGGCCAGCTTCTTGTACATGCCGAACATATAACCCACTTCGCGTCCACCTACTCCGATATCGCCGGCAGGAACGTCGGTGTCGGGACCCAGATCGCGCCAGAGTTCGGTGACAAAGGCCTGGCAGAAACGCATGATCTCTGCATCTGAACGACCTTTGGGCGAGAAGTCCGATCCCCCTTTTCCTCCACCCATCGGTAGTGTGGTCAGTGCATTTTTGAATGTCTGCTCAAACCCCAGGAATTTAAGGGTGGAGAGGGTTACTGAAGGGTGGAAGCGAATGCCCCCCTTGTAGGGACCGATGGCCCCGTTGAACTGAACACGGTAGCCGATGTTTACATGAACCTTTCCATTGTCGTCTACCCAAGGTACCCTGAAGGTGAAAATCCTGTCGGGTTCCACCATCCGTTCCACAATTCCCGCCTTCTCAAACTCCGGGTGCTGATTGTAAACCTCTTCGATTGAGGTCAATACCTCTCTAACCGCCTGTAGGTATTCACTCTCCCCGGGATGTTTGGCCTCGAGCTGTGTCATTATGTCATTTACTTTCATAATATTAAAAGTGTTTTAGTGTGATTCACTTGACAAAGGTAAGTAATAAATTGAAACTTTATCAAAGAATCGCCAAAAAAATAGAGAGAATGGCAAGCCTAATAACCAACTCTATAATAAAGGGATGGAGGATGTTCAAAATGCAGCTGAAGTAACAATCTGCCCTCCAAAAACCGTGTTGTTTGCAGGGTATATGTGCCATATTTAAAGTAAATTTGTATTTTTGTGTACAGAATATGTAGTAAACCGGAAATGGGAAAAAACAAGTTGTCGAAATTTGCGGATATGGCCACCTATCCGAATGTTTTTCAATATACCTTCTCTACATTGCAACAAGGAGGCTTTCCGCTCAAGGGGAAGTGGAGAACCGATTATTTTAGGAACGACAATCCGGTCGTGCTCGAACTGGGATGTGGAAAAGGAGAGTACACGGTGGGACTGGCACAGCTGTTTCCCGAAAAGAACTTTATCGGGATCGATATAAAAGGGGCCCGGATGTGGACCGGTGCCACTCAGGCGTTGAATGAAAAACTGGCCAATGTGGCTTTTCTGCGTACCCATATCGAGCTGATCCACCATTTCTTTGCAGAGAACGAGGTGTCGGAGATCTGGATTACCTTTCCCGATCCGCAGATGTCCAAGGTCAACAAGCGGCTTACTTCCACCCGCTTCATGAGAACCTACAGTCAGATCCTGGGGGAGCGGGGTGAGATCCATCTGAAGACCGACAGCAACTTCCTTTATACCTATACCAAAGCCATGATCGAAGAGAACGGCCTGACGGTTTTAACGGACACCGATGATCTGTATGGATCAGGAATCTGCGATAAAGTATTAACTATTCAAACTTTTTATGAACAACAGTGGCGTGCGCGCGGTTTAACCATCAAATATCTCCGATTCCTGAGCCAGAAGAAGGAAAACTGGAAGGAGCCGGATATCAAGATTGAAAAAGATGAATACCGAAGCTTTGGCCGTGATGCCCGTCTCTAGATAAAAATGCATATGGCTATATATCCTCAATTGATTATCGACGCACTCAAACATGTGCGCTACCCGGGAACGGGACAGGATATCGTATCTGCCGGAATGGTGGAAGATGATATCCGTATTGACGGAATGAAGGTCAGTTTTTCGCTTGTCACCGAAAAACAGCACGACCCGTTCATCAAGTCGCTGGTCAAGATGGCTGAACAGGCAATTCTAACTTATGCCGATCCCGATATCGAGATTAAGGGCAACATCTCGGTGAAGTCGAAACAGCCGCCGAGGCCAGCTCTGCCCGAACTGTTGCCTGAAGTGAAGAACATTGTTGCCGTGGCATCTGGAAAGGGAGGAGTGGGGAAGAGCACCGTGTGCACGAACCTGGCCATTGCACTTGCCCAGAAGGGTTACAAGGTGGGATTGCTCGATGCCGATATTTTCGGCCCATCTGTCCCCCGGATGCTTGGTGTTGAAGATGTTCCCGTCTATACTGAGAATGTTGACGGTCGGGATTTGATAGTTCCCGTTGAGAATTACGGAATCAAGATGCTTTCCATCGGATTTTTCGTCAAGAAGGAGGATGCCGTGGTATGGCGCGGTGCCATGGCGAGCAATGCGCTGAAACAACTTATTGCCGATGCCGACTGGGGCGAACTGGACTATTTTCTGATCGACTTCCCTCCGGGGACGAGTGATATCCATTTGACACTGGTTCAGACTCTTCCCATTACCGGAGCCGTTATAGTAAGTACTCCGCAGGAGGTGGCCTTGGCCGATGCCCGTAAGGGGATCAGCATGTTCACGGGGGAGAAGGTGAATGTGCCCATCTTGGGGCTGGTAGAAAACATGGCATGGTTTACTCCTGCCGAATTGCCCGAAAATAGATACTATATCTTTGGAAAGGATGGATGTAAGCAGTTGGCCGAACAGAACGGATATGCCCTGCTGGGTCAGATTCCCATCGTACAGTCCATCAGGGAGGGGGGCGACGACGGACAACCGGTGGCGCTTAATCCCGATACCATTACAGGCATGGCTTTTGCCCATCTGGCCGATAATGTGGTGGAGGCGGTTGAAAAACGCAACCGGGAACTGCCTAAAACAGGAATTGTGGAGGTAACGACAAGATGAAACACCCCCTGCAACAGTTTAATTTTTGCCCCAAGTGCGGTTCACCGCACTTTTTCGAGAACAACATGAAGTCGAAGAGGTGTGCGGAGTGCGGATTCACCTACTACTTCAATTCGTCTGCGGCAGTTGTGGCGCTGATTGAAAATGAAAAGGGTGAACTGTTGATCGCCAGGAGAGCAAAAGAGCCGGCAAAGGGAACCTTCGATCTCCCTGGCGGATTTGTGGACATGTATGAGACGGCGGAAGAGGCTGTTGTCCGCGAGATCCAGGAAGAGACGGGATTGTTGATCTCTGCGCCACACTACCTTTTCTCCATTCCGAATATTTACCTATATTCGGGATTCGAAGTGCACACGATGGATCTTTTCTTTCGATGCAGGGTGTCGGATGTAAGTGAGATGAAGCCGATGGATGATGTGTCGGACCTCTTCTTTATCAAAAAAGAGAGACTTCATCCGGCCGATTTCGGACTGGTCTCAATCCGTAAGGGAATTGAAAAGATATTGGCAGATATTTAGAATTTAATGAGTCTGTAAAAAAAATTGAAGTGAATCTGATTGACGCATGAAATGAAAGGAGTGCCTGTTCATTCCGGTAGAGAGCATATCGGGTTTTATGCGAACCGTTGAAAATAAATAATTTTAGTCGTATGAAAAAAACGATCTTCCTGTTATCATTTGTCCTTGCAATACACCTGACAATGGCACAGCGGACAGTTTACCACCACCAGCCCCTGAAGCTATTCAACCAGGGAAAGGAGATGTTTCTGGAGGGAAACTACACCGGTGCCCAGGAGTTGTTATTGCAGTATGTTCCGGTAAGCAGCGACCGTCTGCTTAAGGAGGAGGCGAAATATATGATTGCCGTTTCATCCTTCTACAAGGGGGTGGAGAATAGCGGTGACCGGATGAAGGAGTTCCTGGACGAGTATCCTGAATCTATCTACCACCATAGATTGAAATTTTTGATTGGCTCTTCTCATTTTGATAAAAAAGAGTGGAAACTGGCCCGTTTCTGGTTCGATCAGGCCGATCTGGATTACCTGATACCGGCAGAACAGGAGGAGTTCAGTTTCCGGAGCGCCTATGCCAATCTGCAACTGGGCAACAGGGAGGAGGCCTACCGGCTCTTTGGCCTGCTCTCGAAGAACAGCAGAAAATATCGTGATGCCGGCAATTTCTACGCAGGGTATATCGATTATTCTACCGGTAAATATGAAGCAGCCCTGAGCCGTTTCGAGTCACTGCGCAACCATCCCGAGTTCGGGGAGCAGGTAGCTTTCTACTCTGCGCAATCCACCTTCTTCAATAACAGACTGGATGAAGCTGTCCGTCTCGCGGAATCGTTTCTGAACAGCTATCCGCGCAGTGAACACGCTACCGAGATGTACCGCATACTGGGCAACAGTCTCTATCGTCAGGGAAAGACAACTACTGCCATCCCCTATTACGAGAACTATTTTGCCGCCACTGCCCAACCGTTGCGGGGGGATGCCTATTTCATGGGACTCTCCTACGTGGAGGCCAGAAAGTATAACGAAGCGGTACAAATGTTTCAAAAGGCGGTTGGCGAACGGGATGCGCTTACCCAAAACGCTCTGTTGCAAATAGGACAAACCCGTTTGAAGCTGGGAGAGAAGCAGCAGGCGCAAATGGCTTTTGAAGCTGCTTCACGCGACAATTTCGATCCGAAGGTCCGTGAAACCGCCATGTTCAATTATGCTCTGCTGGCACATGAAACCAACTTTTCGGTCTTCAGCGAGTCTATCACGCTTTTCGAAAATTTCCTCAAGGAGTTTCCCGCTTCACCATATACCGATCAGGTAAACGATATTCTGGCGGAGACTTTTCTCACCACCAAGGATTACCAGGCAGCCCTTGCGGCCATAAACCGCATATCGCGACCCGGTCGCCGTATCCTGGAGGCAAAACAGATGGTCCTTTTCCAGCTGGGAGCTCAGGAGTTTATCAATGGCGACATGAACGGGGCGGTACAATATTTCAACAATGCCATTGGCATGGGTGATTATGATCTTAAAGCCCGGAACAACTCCTATTACTGGCGTGGTGAGGCACATTATCGTATGGGCAATTATCCGAATGCTGCTTCCGATTTTCAGGTTTTCACCCAAAAGGCATCACCGGCCGATGAAAACTATGCCATGGGCTGGTATAACCTCGGTTACGCCCGATTCAAGCAAAACCAGTTCTCATCGGCAGTCGCTGCATTTCAGCAATATGTTGCTGCCGAGAACAACAAGAGCCGGATTGAATTTGCCGATGCCCATAACCGGATAGGCGACTGCTACTACTATAACCGCAATTTTGCGGAAGCAGAGCGTTTTTACAGTGTAGCCGCTGCGGCCAACCCCGCTGCGGCCGATTATGCAGCTTACCAGAAGGCATTCGTGATGGGACTGCAACGCAATTACCAGGGCAAGGTAGATGCGCTGGACGATCTGATGCGTCGTTATCCCAACTCCCAGTATATCGATGATGCCCTCTACGAAAAGAGTCGCGCACTGGTGATGATGAACCGTGAAGGTGAAGCGATAAACGTATTGCAACAGCTGGTCTCGAACTATCCCAACAGTGCCTTGTCGAGCCAGGCCGGCATCCAGTTGGGTCAACTCTATTATAATACCGGAAATTACCAGAACAGCATCACTGCATACAAGAATGTGATCTCCAAATTTCCCGGTACGGACGATGCCAAAACCGCCCTGTTGTCGCTCGAAACTGTCTACAGTGAACTCAATGACATCGAGTCATATGTCAACTACGCCAACTCGTTGCCGGGAGGAATGCGTATCACGGTGTCGCGCCAGGATTCCCTCACTTACCTGGCTGCCGAAAGTGTCTACATGCGCGGGTCCAAGTCAGAAGCCGAATCGGCCATGCTGCGTTACCTGCAAAGTTATCCCAACGGAGCTTACCATACAGATGCCAACTACTACCTGGGACTCATTGCCGACGGGAATGGCAACAAGCAACAGGCTGCATCCTATTTCAGAAAAGTGGCCGATGCCAACAGTGTCAAATACCTCGACGATGCGTTGATCTATCTCTCAGCTTACGAATATAACAACGGGAACCTTAATCAGGCGCTGGCCGATTACTCCAGGCTGGCAAACTCCGGTCGGAACCAGAATAGCCAGCAAACGGGACAGATGGGTATTGTCCGCACACAATACCGGTTAGGCAGCTACCACGAGGCGGCACGAGCGGCAACAACCCTGCTGGCCAATGCCAACCTTTCGCCCGAAGTGTCTGCAGAGGCAAGATACCTGCGAGGAAAATCGCTACAGCAGGTTAACGAGGTGGAGAAAGCGATGGAGGATTTCCAGCTTCTCGCACAGGATACCCGAAACGTATATGGAGCCGAGGCGCAATTTATCCTCGCCGATACCTACTACCGGTGGAAGTCGTACGACAGGGCCGAATCGCAGGTGAAGGCGTTCATGCAGAAGGGCACGCCCCATCAGTACTGGATGGCCCGTGCACTGATTGTCCTGTCGGATACCTACAGGGCAAAGGGTGATGAATTCCAGGCCAAACAATACCTTGAAAGCCTGAAGAACAATTATAAAGGTGCCGAGGCTGATATTCAGCAAATGATCAACGAGCGATTAAGCAATCTATAACTTTCAATTGAAAACGGATGATGAAAAAGACAATATACAGTATAGCCCTGTTACTGGTTTCGACCGGGGTTTTTGCACAACAACAGGATTCGTTGTTGCGCCGTCAGATGGAGCTGCAACGTGAGTTCAACCCCACACTGCAGGATGCCAACAAGATCAATTCATTGCCGGCAGTTCCGCAACCTGCAATCAAGAAGGCCAATACCGGTTATTCATCATGGGCAGGCAGAACTACCCCGCCGTTGGAAATTGCTGTTCCCAATCCGGCCGATATAATGACGGCTATCCCTTACAATACGAAAAGGGGATATGTTTCGCTTGGTGCCGGAAATTATGCCAATATCGACGGAGTCCTTGGATACCGGCTGGTGGAAAACGAAAAGAACAGTCTGACAGTCAATTTTCTGCACAGCTCAACCGGAGGTGACATCTCCTACGTGCAGGAGAGTGAGCCGGCCGACAACAAGGCCTTTTTTATGGAGAATGCGGGACAGCTCCGATACGGACATCTTCTCAGTACATTCAAGCTTGATCTCAAGGCAGCCTATTCGCACACCGCGTTCAACTATTACGGCAATACTTTCGGGAACGACCGTCATTACGACAATGAGAACCAGACGCTGGGCGTTTTCAACCTGGGATTGGGGATGGAGTCGGACAGATCGGACCGTGTCAATTACAGCGGATCTTTCGATTACCGGAACTTCGCCACCGGCTATGGTCTCACACCGACGAGTGACGGACTGAAGGGAAATTATATCGATTTGGGAATAGGAATCGACAAGCCATACCAGGAGGGTGACACCCGGGTAGGGGTTGACGGTAAGTTCCTCGGCGTTTTCTATTCGGGAGAGTTTGACAACCTCTCCATCTTGAGTGCCAATCCTTTTGTCGCATTCAGCGGATTGAGCTGGAAAGCCCGTTTGGGAGCCGACCTGCAGTTCCAGATGTCTGGAGGCACAAAATTCAGGGTTGCACCGAATGTTGAGCTGGACCTGAAGGTGGCCGACCACTCTTCCCTCTACGCAAACATAAAGGGGGGGATCGACGATAACAGTTTTCTCGATGTGATGAGCGAGGTGCGTTACGTGACACCGATGACACAGGTGAGATCATCATTCTCGATTGTCGATCTCGAGGCCGGAGCCAGGATAGGCGAGGTCAGCGGATTCAGGTTTGATCTTTTTGGCGGATTCAGGAAAACCGACGACGACCATTTGTGGATCATGGATGGATGGATCTATAACGGAGCAGCAGATATGCCGGTTCTGTTCAGAGAGTCGTTGAAGCCTCTTTACACAAACCTGGCGCATACCCATGTTGGAGGAATGATCCGTTCCAATATCTGGTCGCCTCTCGATCTATCGGTACGGGTAAAAAAGAGTATCTACACTGTTGAGGAGACCGGCATCACCGATGCAAAAGCTTACGGCAAACCGGGATTCGAAGCCGGCATTCAGGCCACATATGCTGTCATGAGCAACCTGGAGCTCTTGCTCAACTATTATTTTGCCGGCGACAGATGGTCTTACTTCAACGACGACAACGTGAAGATGGACAACATCAACGACCTCAATCTCGGAGCCCATTACAATATCAATGAATCGTTCTCTATTCAGTTGAAGGCCAATAATCTGTTGCTCCAGAAGTATGATATCTGGTACGGATATCCGGCGCAGGGATTTAACGTGATGGGGGGATTCACATTCAAGTTCTAAGCAGAGAGGCTCATATCCTTAACAATACTTGAGATGAATAGAGACAAAAAAAGCAGGCAAATGAGATCTTTTGTTGTATTGCTGCTGATGACACTCTATTTTCCGGTTTCCGGACAATCGCAAAGATGGAAAGGTTATCCGGATAAAACTTACGACCGGGACCTGTTGAAACACTTTGCTTCGCCACCTGCCGGCTACGGCAATGTCCCCTTCTACTGGTGGAACGGCGATTCGCTCAGGAGAGAGCGACTGCAGGAGCAGTTGGAGATTCTCTCCTCGGCTGCAGTCGACGGTTTTGCGGTCAGCTATATCCACACCTCCCCGCGTATCGATACACTGGAGAACAAAAATGGGTACGGCCTTTTTGGTATGACCGAGCCGGGAGTACCGCCGGTCTTCTCCGAGGAGTGGTGGGAGATCTGGAACTGGTTCTCGGGTGAAGCAGGCCGACGCGGTCTGGGTGCCGGTCTCGACGATTATACGGTGGGTTGGCACGGCAATGGCTACTATCCGGATGAACTGGACACAGTGGCGCTCTTCCGGAACTACAAGGGTGAACTGGTAATCAAGGTGGACACTCTCAGGGGAGGCGAAACCTACGATATGCCTGTTCCAGATAATCTCTTGACTGTCGTGGCGTGGCCAGGCAAGGTGGTGCTCTCCGACAACATCCAGGGAGGACGCATCCGGTGGAGTGCCCCGGGTAAAGGAGTCAGCCAGGTCTATACCATCACTACCGCCCCGGGCTACGTGATACATCCCGAACATGGCAATAAGCTGCTGGATGTATATTTCAACCGTTTTGAACAGAAAATGGATGATGCAGGCCGTGCGGGGATGAACTATTTTTTCCAGGATGAACTTGCATATCCCATCCGTGTGCTCACCTGGTCGGACGATTTCAGCGAGGAGTTTATTCGCAGAAAAGGGTACGACATCGTTCCCTACCTGCCGGCATTGAAAGCGTGGATAGGTCCCGTCACCCCCCGTATCCGGATGGATTATTGTGAAGTGTTGATGGACCTCTCCGAGGAGCGTTACTATAAACCGATCTACCAGTGGCATGCCGACAGGGGGTTGATGTACGGTTGCGATAACCTGGGCAGGGGAAAAGAGCCGGTGGCGTATATCGACTATTTTAGGGCAATGTCGTGGTTCACCGCACCCGGAAACGATGCGCCTGCCAGAGGGTCGAGCTTCCTTGAAACTAAAGTCTCCAGTTCCATTGCCCACCTTTACCGTCGTCCCCGTACCTGGCTTGAGGCGTTTCATAGCATGGGCTGGGGCAGTTCGGGGGCGTGGCTGACAGACCAGATCGACCACCATTTTATTGCCGGCGGAAACCTGGTCTGCATGCATGGACTTTACTACTCCACCCATGGAGGATGGTGGGAGTGGGCTCCACCCGATTTCCATTTCCGGATGCCATACTGGCCCCACATGAAACGTTGGCTCGACTATACCGAACGGATGAGCTTCCTGCTGAGCCAGGGTTCGCATGTGTGTGATATTGCACTGATCTATCCCACTGAGGCAATACAGGCCTATCCCTCAATGAAACCCGACAGTGTGTTCGATCTGGCGTTGAAATTGAGCAATGGAGGACTGGATTTCGACTTTGTCGATTTCCGCTCCCTGAGGGAGGCCAATATCATCGGTCGCGAACTGCAGATGGCAGACGAACGCTACAAGATATTGATCATGGCCGATATGCAGGCGATGCATCACTCCTCACTTCTACAGGCATTGGCATTCTACCGTGCAGGGGGGATCGTGCTGGCTACGGGTAAGCTGCCCAAGGCCACCACTTCAAAAGGGGAGGATGATCCAGAGGTGGAGACGATACTCCGCGAACTGTTTGGTCTCACTGCCGCCGAAGCTGCTGAAGGAAAAGCGGGAAAGAAACAGGTGAATGGTGCCGGCGGTGTGGGGTGGTATATTCCAGATGCACTGGAACGGGAAATTGCCGGTCTGATTACTCCCGACTTCCAGCCGGAGCATGGTGCCGGTAAGGTGCTGCACCGCAGGGTAGGCGACAAGGATATCTATATGGTGAAGGATGTGGAGAAGGGAAGTGAATCTTTTTTCCGGGCTACCGGTCGTGTCGAGTTGTGGGACGCCCACAACGGTACCGCACAGGTCTGTCCCGTATTGTCGCAGGATGAGAGTGGAACCCGCATCCGGATGAACCGGGAGACGGGAAACTCCTACCTGATTGTTTTCTCGCCCGGTGAGCCGCTGATGGCGGATGAGGAGANNTGAACTGCTGCCTACTCTTCAGAACAAGTGGGGAGATTTCCGCTTCCCGGCTTTTGACGGTATGATTGGGGCCGAAGCCCGGACCTTCCGCTTTACACCGGACAACGGCGTCGCCGGTGACTGGATGAAACCCGACTATGATGACAGCAAGTGGGAGGAAGGTATCTACGGTTACGGTCCCCAATTCATGACAAGTGCAGATGGAACTCCCTGGATACCGCTCTCCTTCTCCTGGCAGTATGGAGTATGGGATAATCCGGGCGCACAGGGGTATCACGGTTTGAAAGGAAAGGTGGACGACCGCTTCCTTATCCTGGACAAGGGGGAGAATCAACGGTTCAAAACCCATCTCTACGCTCCTGAGAAGGGCTCCTACCGGATCGTTTCCGAGGGGGTTATACCCAGCCAAATACGGATCGATAGCCGGGAGGTCAACGGAGTTGTCCACCTGAAGAAGGGGTGGCACCTTCTGGAGGTTCAATACGACCGATCGGAACAGGTGGAGTACAAGCCCCGTACAGGATTGTATAACGATACACGTCGGCGGGGAATGGTGCTTCTCTACCCTGAAGGGGTGCCAATACCGGAGAAGCCGTCCCGTTATGCTGAAGCGGTGTCGTCGCGCTGGGGTGCCGGAGGCCATTTGATGTACGACCCTTACGGCGGTGCTTACCGCAAGTGGATCTATCGCTTTAAAGCGGTGCCGGGACTGGAGGAGATGACCATGGCGTTGCATGGTGAATTGACCGACCTCTGGATTGATGGGGAACCGGTTGCAAAGAGCCGGATCCACCATATGGGTGATCACCGTTACCGGGTGGTATTGAGTGAGAAGAGAGAACGAACTGCAACAGTCGCCTTCCGGGTGCGTACGGAGATCGGATATCAAGGCACGGCTGTTTTGTGTGGCCCGATAGAGCTGAAGACATCTACGGGACTGATGAAGAGCGGTGATTGGTCGCAGGAGGGGGCGCTTCGCCACTACTCTGGCGGGATCCGTTATCGTCAGTCGTATGAACTGGAGAAGATAGAAGGGGCCAGGCAGGTGATGCTAAGTCTGGGCGATGTGATAGCCACCTGTGAAGTGACGGTCAACGGCCAGTCGGCCGGGGTCCTGATCAGTCCTCCATACGAATTGGATGTTACCGAAATGGTGAAAGAGGGTGCAAACGAGATCGAGGTACTGGTATACAGTACCCTTTCGAACCACTATCAGACCATTCCCACCCCTTATCGTGGAGATCCCGGAGCCGGACTGATCGGTCCGGTGTCGCTGTCGGTATATGAGTGAACTTCTCGCTCCTTTTCTATCCACTTCAGGGTGTAGTTGAGGTTTATGTATTTCTCCTTCAGATCTTGTGGAATATAAAAATATTGGTTAGACGCTTCGTACCCGATGGCAGGATTGCGTAGAACCAGGGGGAGCAGCTCCTTCACATGGAGCATCTCATCCCTTACACACTCTTCCATGATCTTGAGGCTGTTCAGCCGGCGGGCCTCTTCTGTCGCCTCGAGGTATTTGTCGCGCTCCCTGATAAATGTCGCTTGAGTTGCAACGGACGAGAAATGAAGATGGATCACTTTGGCCAGTTCCATCTCCCTCCGGATGGATGTGCGGTTTTTTCTCTCACAGAGACTCAACGCTTCTCCCAACTCATGATAACCCTGCTCAAATCCTTCAGCCACCTTCCTGATCTGTCCGATCCAGGTATCGGTAGGGTAGATGGCGCGCCACGATGCCAGGTCGTCATAAGGAAGACCAACCATCGTGGCTTTATAGCCGGTTGGCCGGGTATGAAACAGGTTGGCTGCCCCCATATGTTGAGGTCCGTTATACAATGTACCAATATGGTAAGGGTATTCTGCAAATCCGGATGAGAAACAGTGCCATGCATTTCGGATATGGGGAGCAGATTTTTTATCGTAGTACCGGGCGGCAAACCGGACCAAATCGGCTTGCTGCGGATTATTGAACACCTCCTGAAACAGTGCCATGTTCTTGGAAGGATATCCGCCAACACTCCAGCTGAACATGATACCGTCGATCGATTCGTCCGACAGGTTCCTGGCATGTTCTGCAATCAGATCCATGGCCGGTATCAGGGGCACAGAACCCAGTTCCCAGCTTGTATTGACCTGAATCTTGGCGACAATCTTCAATCCGGCCTCTCTGGCCCATTTCCAATATTGCAGCGCACGGGGCCCCGGGCCGACAGAGGATATGGAGTATTCGCCCACTCTTGATTCAATGCCTCCCCGTTCAATTGGCAGAGACCATTCGCTTACTGACATGAGCCAGGCATCCTTGGGCAATTGGCGGATAATCTTTTCTGCCTGATTGTCGTCCCATCCCCAATCATATACAAGCACATTGGCGGCGGGATTACCCTTTTTGACCCCTTCGAATATGGCCCGATTGACTTCGGCAATAATCTTGTCGTAGGGGAGCTCCTTGCACCTTCCGCACTGGGTATGTCTTCCGTGCGATGCACAGTTGGTCAGGTTTTCAGATGCCGTGATGGTAAACACTCCTCCCAAACCGGGTACGGAGCTGAATACCTTTTCAAACGAATCTCTCAGCCAATCGTGAACGATCCTGTTTGAGGTGCAAAGGGAGTAGAGGTCTCCACCCTGTCCTCCCTTTACTCCGATCAGCTCTTTTCTCTCCTGGCTGTCAAAGAACTCTTCAGGCATCGCCCGAGGCTCATTTACATATAGATAGACTTTTATGCCATATCTGTCGGCTCTTTGAACCAGCTTGTTGAGGTTCCCGATCCTCTCTGCATAATCTTCATCTCCGGGAAGGATACCGGAAGGGGGAACCAACGTTCGCAGTACCGTATGAACCCATACGGCATTGATTCCCTTTTCGGAGAGTCGTTTCAACAGGAAATCGGGATAGGAGGAGATCTCCGGATCTTTCAGCGGATCGCCGAATTCAGCAAAATAGGAGAAGGCCATCCGTATTGCGAGGTTACTCTTTTCTCTCATTTCCCATCCACTCTCCTCCGACGACATATCCCTGGTAAATGCAAAACGTGCCGTTTCGGGGACGATGACCTTGTCAAGCTCCCTTAGCCAATTCGAGATGCTGGCTGCCTGCTGTTGCATCTGCAGCGAGGGTTCACGGTAATACAACGGGGTGCAGTAAGGTTTCAATTGACCCAGCTTTACAAAAAGAAAGTCATCCTCAATCAGTCTCCAGGCAAGTTCCTGTCGGCTCATCCCCAGCAAGACCAGCAACTGTTCATAGGGCAACAGGTGCCAGTTGTGCCTCAATACAGTAATGTAGCCTTTGGGACCGCTCCATATCGGGTCAATTCCCTTCTGTCTCTCCAGTCCCATGGACAGGGCTATCTTCTCTACATTCTCCACAGTCGTATTCAACACCTCTGCCAGCCGCAGAGCAGGAACCGTTGTCCAGTTACGCCAGATGAATGCATGCATCCTGCTGGGGAAATGTGTAAACTCAATGGCCGGAATCGGGGAGTGATCCCCCGGGAGCTCAGGCTGTTCAACGGGTTGGGAATAGGTTCCCAGACAAAGTGCCGAAAAAAGCAAGCAGAGTACAATTTCTCTCTTCATGACATCAGTATATCTCGCTGTTTTATTCTCCAAGGTCATTTTTTGCCATTAAAAGTAGCACAATTTTCTCAAAGTTCATACGAATGCAGCAATGAAAGCAGCTGGGTTGACAAAGCCTCTCTGCTCAGCTCTTCTCTTCCCGAGTGAAAAACGGCTCTCATCGCTCTCTTTTGCATTTTTTTTTCGCAATAATGGTTGGAATATGTATTATTGAAAAAGAAAAATGTCACTAATAACGTGAAGTTTCATCTTTATGATTAATTTTGCGCGATAATTGAGATGGGTGAAGCAAAAGAAAGTATCAACAAGACATTATGAAATTTACAAAGATGCATGGAACCGGTAATGACTATATCTATGTCAACGGTTTCGTGGAAAAGATAGAGAATCCATCGGAGCTCTCGAGGAAGTTGAGCGACAGGCACAAGGGGGTAGGTTCCGATGGTTTGGTCATGATATTGCCTTCTGAAAAATGTGACTTCAGGATGCGCATGTTCAACTCCGACGGGTCTGAATCGGAGATGTGCGGCAATGCATCGCGGTGTGTCGGGAAGTATGTTTACGAGAAGGGGTTGACCGACAAGACCGAGATTACGCTGGAAACCCTGGCCGGCACCAAGGTGTTGAGACTTTGGTTGAATGAGAGGAAGAAGGTGGAAAAAGTAACTGTGGATATGGGCGTTCCCGTTTTTGATGCACCCTCCATCCCCGCTACGTTTGAACAGTGGCCTGTAATAAGATATCCGTTGCCGGTTGGTGAAGATGGTATCTATGAGGTTACCTCTCTTTCAATGGGGAACCCGCACGCTGTGCTCTTTCTTGAGAAGATTGATGAGCTCAATCTTCCCGTAATCGGGCCGATCATTGAACACTCCCCATTTTTCCCCAACCGGACCAATACCGAATTTGTGGAGGTGGTGCCGGGCGGTTTGAAGATGCGCGTTTGGGAGCGCGGGGCCGGCGAGACGATGGCTTGTGGTACCGGAGCCTGTGCTGCGGTGGTTGCGGCCGTTCTTAACGGAGTGGCCGACCGGAAAACAACTGTGCAATTGAGGGGTGGCAGCTTGGAGATTGAGTGGAACGAAGAGAGTAATAGGGTCTACCTGACTGGAGATGCAGTGACTGTATTTGAAGGAGAGACTGAATTGGAAAACTGATTTTATGCCTACTATAAACGAGAACTTTATTAAAATTCCCGCTACCTACCTTTTTTCAGAGATTGCCCGGCGGGTATCGGCATACCGGTCTGAACACCCAGATGTCGATATTATCCGCATGGGAATCGGAGACGTGACACTGCCCCTGCCGGATGTCTGCGTGGATGCGATGATAAAAGCTGCCGAAGAGCAGAGGAGTGTGGCCACGTTCAGGGGATACGGTCCCGAGCAGGGTTATGATTTCCTTCGTAAGGCAATTGTGGAGAACGATTTTCAAGCGTTTGGAATTGAGGAGGACGAGGTCTTTGTTAGCGATGGAGCCAAGAGCGATACTGGTAACATTGGCGATATCTTTAGCCGGGACAACAAGGTGGCCATTACCGATCCGAGTTATCCGGTATATGTGGATACCAACGCCATGGGTGGACGTGCCGGCCAGTTTCTGAACGGGCAGTGGAGCGGCCTGGTATATTTGCCCTGTAACGAGTCTAACCGTTTTGTTCCGGAGTTACCTGCCGGGAAAGTGGATATCATCTATCTCTGTTATCCCAATAATCCGACCGGTACTGTGCTTACAAGGGAGCAGCTGGCTGTCTGGGTCAATTATGCACGTGACAAGGGAGCAGTTATCCTTTTCGATGCCGCCTATGAGGCCTTTATCTCGGAGAAGGATGTACCACACACCATTTATGAGATTGATGGGGCCAAAGAGGTTGCGATCGAATTCAGGAGCTTTTCCAAGACTGCAGGATTTACCGGAACCAGATGCGGTTATACGGTTGTCCCCAAATCTGTCAAGGCGCTTTCTGAAAACGGGGAGCGTGTAGCCCTGAATAAACTCTGGCTCCGGAGGCAGACCACCAAGTTCAATGGAGTATCCTACGCCGTGCAGCGTGCTGCAGAAGCAACCTATACCCCGGAAGGGAAGAGACAGGTCAGATCGCTTATTGATTATTATATGGACAATGCCCGTATTATCCGCCAAGCGCTTCAGTCGATAGGGATGAGTGTCTATGGCGGAGTGAATGCTCCGTATATCTGGGTGAAAACACCCGACAGGATGGGGAGTTGGGATTATTTCGATTATCTGCTGAAGGAAAAGGGGATTGTCTGCACGCCCGGGGCCGGATTTGGCGCCTCAGGCGAAGGCTTTGTGAGATTCTCCGCATTTGGGGAGAAGGAGCGGATTGTGGAGGCGACCCGAAGGTTGCTGCGCTGATTTCATATCTGCGTTTTGCAAAAGGGGGCGTGTCACTTTTTACCGGCACGCCCCTTTTTGATATGGTGTGGTTGTAAACGACCGGCAGCGGCTCCTCTCCATAAAATAAATCGATGGCTGACACTAACAAAACGATATATTTTAGTTAAAATAAAAGAAAAGTGTCGCAAATCTTGTGTAAAAAAATCAAAGTGTTTATCTTTGTGTGTTTAATTTGGCAAAACGATATAAAATATTGGCCTGATAAAAAATATTGAAGCTAACTCATTAAAATAGAATCATTATGTCAACTTTGAGATTCAGTGCAATTGTGGAGGCATCGAAGCGCCTTCCGGTGATGGGAGAGACTCCCAAGGGACAACCGTCGGATTATTATGGCAAGTATGTCTTTAATCGCAGGCAGATGGCCAAATACCTGTCCAAGGATACGATTAAAGTTATTGTGGATGCCATTGATGAAGGAGTAACGCTACCCCGCGAAATTGCTGAACATGTTGCGGCGGGGATGAAAATGTGGGCAATGGAGATGGGTGCAACCCATTATACGCACTGGTTCCAACCGCTGACAGACGGTACGGCGGAAAAGCATGACAGCTTTATTGATTATGCCGGAGCCCCCGGCGGAGATATCATCGAGAAGTTTTCAGGTAAATTGCTTGCACAGCAGGAACCGGATGCGTCGAGTTTCCCCAGCGGAGGTATCCGGAATACCTTTGAGGCCAGGGGATACACCGCCTGGGATCCTTCGTCGCCCGCCTTCATTGTAGACGATACCCTTTGTATCCCGACGGTTTTCATCTCCTATACGGGTGAAGCTCTCGATTACAAGACCCCGTTGTTGAAAGCGCTGTCGGCTGTTGACAAGGCTGCAGTAGAGGTTTGCCGGCTCTTCGACCCGAAAGTGAAAAAGGTCTATTCCTACCTGGGTTGGGAACAGGAGTACTTCCTTGTCGACCAAGCCCTCTATGATGCCCGGCCCGATCTTCACCTCACCGGCAGGACATTGATGGGGCACGAGAGTGCCAAGAACCAGCAGCTGGAGGATCACTATTTTGGATCGATACCGCCCAGGGTAGCAGCATTCATGAGGGAGGTGGAGTTTGAAGCATATAAATATGGCATTCCGTTGAAGACCAGGCACAACGAGGTGGCACCCAATCAGTTTGAGCTGGCGCCTGTTTTCGGTGAGACCAACCTCTCCGTCGATCAGAACCTGCTGGTTATGTCGTTGATGGACAGGATAGCGGCCAAGCATCATTTCAGGTTGCTCCTTCACGAAAAACCGTTTGCCGGAATCAACGGATCGGGCAAGCACAACAACTGGTCGCTGGGAACCGATACCGGTGTCGGTCTCTTTACTCCCGGCAAGACCCCGCGTGAAAACCTGCAGTTTATCGTGTTTGTCGTCAATACGTTGATGGCCGTTTACAAGAATAACGGGCTGCTCAAGGCGTCAATCATGTCGGCTCAGAATGCACACCGTCTTGGTGCAAATGAAGCTCCGCCCGCCATTATCTCCGTTTTTCTCGGAACACAGATTTCTGCCGTTCTCGACAAGATTGAAGAGAGCTCAGAGGATGACGAGATATCGGTAGATGAGTTTCAGAAGATGAAACTGGGTGTTGCCCATATTCCCGAGGTGCTGATCGACAATACCGACCGTAACCGTACATCACCGTTCGCATTTACGGGCAACCGCTTTGAGTTCCGTGCCGTAGGTTCGTCGGCAAACTGCGCTTCGGCGATGACGGCATTGAATGCCGCGGTAGCGATGCAGCTGATCGAGTTCAAAAAAGAGATTGACGAGAAGATGAAATCGGGAATGAAAAAGGAGGAGGCGATCTACGATACGCTCCGTCATTATATCAAGGCTTGCAAGTATATCCGATTCGACGGAAACGGATATTCCGACGAGTGGAAAGCTGAGGCCAAAAGACGCGGTCTGGATTGCGAAACAAGTGTTCCGTTGATCTATGACAACTATCTCAGCAAGCAGTCGGTCGAACTTTTTGAGACCATTGGAGTATTGAGCGAACGGGAGCTCCATGCCCGGAACGAAGTGAAATGGGAAACTTACACCAAGAAGATCCAGATCGAAGCCCGCGTTCTTGGCGACCTCTCCATCAATCATATCATTCCGGTGGCTACAAAGTACCAGACAATGCTACTGGACAATGTATATAAGCTGCGCGGGGTATTTAGCGAAAAGGAGGCAGAGGAGCTCAACAAGGACGATATTGCCTTGATCGTGGATATCGCGAAACACATTTCAGGAATCAAAACCAACGTGGATGCGATGGTCGAGGCCAGGAAAGTGGCCAATAAGATTGAGAATGTGCGCGAAAAAGCGATTGCCTACCACGATACCGTGCTGCCCTATTTCGATGTTATCCGTTATCACATCGACAAGTTGGAGCTGATAGTGGATAACCAGATGTGGCCGCTTCCCAAGTACAGGGAGCTGCTCTTTATCAGCTAAAACCATTTTTTCTCATTTGACATCCGGCTTTAAAAAAGAAACAGACAGAATGATTAACGATAATCCTTTCCAGCATATTGCTGAATACGAGCAAAAGTCGCTTTATTCCTTTCAGAACGAACACGATGCCTGTGGCGTGGGACTGGTGGTTTCGTTGAACGGGGACAAATCACACGAAACGGTTGAGTGTGGCCTCCAGGTACTCGAGAATATGGTACATCGGGGGGCAGAAAGCGCCGACAACCAAACTGGAGATGGAGCGGGTATTCTTGTTCATATCCCACACGAATTTATCCTCTTGCAGGGAATTGCCGTCCCATCCAAAGGCAAATATGGGACAGGCCTTGTCTTTCTTCCCAAGGATAAGCAAAGAGCAGATGAATACCTCAAGCTGATTCGGGACTATACGGTAAAAGAGAACCTGAATCTGCTCGCGGTAAGAGATGTTCCCGTCAATTCAGCCTGTCTGGGTGAGATATCACGCTCCAGCGAGCCCGACATCAAGCAGATCTTTATTACGGGGGGGTACCCTCAGGATGAACTGGAGCGGAAACTCTACATCCTGCGCAAGAAGATCGAGAAAGCCGTTTTGGAGTCAGGTAAGGCGGGCGATCGCAGTTTCTACATCGTAACCCTCTCTACGCGGCAGATGGTCTACAAGGGGATGCTGACCTCATTACAGTTGCGGGACTATTTTCCCGACCTTTCAAACCCCAATTTTACCAGTAGGGTAGCACTGGTCCACTCCCGTTTCAGTACCAACACTTTCCCTACATGGGACCTGGCACAGCCTTTCCGGATGCTGGGACACAATGGCGAGATCAATACCATCCGGGGTAACCGCCAATGGATGGAGAGCCGCGAAAGCGTCCTGAAATCAGAACTCCTGGGCGATATGAGTGAGTTGTTTCCCATCGTGCAGCCAGGCATGAGCGACAGCGCATCACTGGATAACGTTTTGGAACTTCTCGTCATGTCGGGTAAAACGCTTCCCCATGCCCTGGCCATGCTCGTGCCGGAGAGTTTCAACGACAAGAACCCGATTTCGGGCGACCTGAAAGCGTTTTACGAGTACCACAGCATGTTGATGGAACCATGGGACGGACCGGCTGCATTGCTTTTCAGTGACGGACGGTTTGCCGGCGGTCTGCTGGACAGGAACGGACTCAGGCCGGCGCGATATACGGTGACACACGATGACCAGCTGATCATCGCTTCCGAAACCGGGGTGCTCGAGATTGCTCCCGAGAAGATCAAAGCGCGTGGACGTCTCCGTCCCGGAAAGATGTTGATGGTAGATACCAAGACCGGACGTATCTTCTCCGACGACGAGCTGAAGAAGACGCTTGCCGATGCTTTTCCGTACAGGGAGTGGCTAAACAAGAACTGCAGCAACCTCGAGCAGATCTCGTCGGGAAGGAGTGTGAACAATGAGATCCCTCACCTGGATACGTTGCTGACCGCCTTCGGCTATTCGGTGGAAGATGTAGATAATCTGATTGTTCCTATGGCTGCCGAGGGCAAGGAGCCTGTCTCCTCCATGGGTAATGATGTTTCGCTGGCTCTCTTCTCCCGGAAACAGCAGCGTCTCTTCAACTATTTCCGTCAACAGTTTGCACAGGTTACCAATCCCCCCATCGATCCGATCAGGGAGGAGTTGGTGATGTCGCTGACCGGATATGTGGGTGCTATCCACCAGAACCTGTTGGATCAGATTCCACGCCTGTCGAGGATTGTGAAGGTGAAGAGCCCGATCTTGACCAACACGCAGTTTGATATTCTGCTGAATCTGCGGTATAAAGGATTTTCTGCTGCTGTTCTGCCGATGCTTTTCAACCCTGAAGAGGGTACTGACGGCTTGAAAAAAGCTATTGACGAATTGTGCCTTCTGGTAGAAAAGGCAGTTGATGAAGGGAAGAATTATATTGTGCTGAGCGATCGCGGAGTGGACCGGAATCATGCTCCCATTCCTTGCCTCCTGGCCGTGTCGGCCGTACACCATTACCTGGTGGAGAAGAGGAAGAGGATCCAGATCGATATTGTTGTAGAGAGTGCCGAACCCCGGGAGGTGATGCATTTTGCACTGTTGTTCGGTTTCGGGGCAAATGCCGTAAATCCCTATCTCGCCTTTGCCCTGCTGGCAAGAAAGGTGAAAACTGGCGACATCCAGCTCGACTTCGATACGGCTAAGAAAAACTATATCAAGGCGATCAACAAGGGACTGCTCAAGGTCCTCTCAAAAATGGGAAATTCAACACTGAGAAGCTATCGCGGTGCGCATATTTTTGAAGCCATCGGTATCTCTTCATCTGTACTGAATGCCTATTTCAAGGGTATCTCGTCGAAGATTGAAGGGATCGATCTGGACGATATTGCCAGGGAAGTGCTGGATCCATTTCTTGAAGCATATCGCGAGACCGGCGATTCGTTACGGCTGAAAAACCTGGGTCAGTATGCCTACCGCAACGACGGGGAGTACCATGCCTGGAATCCCGAGACGATCTACAGGTTGCAGATTGCAACCAAGACCAATGATTACGGGCTGTTCAAGGAGTATAGCCGAATGGTGGACGACAAGCCCAATCCTGCCTTTATCAGAGACCTGCTCGACTACAAGCGTAACCCGATCGATATCTCGGAGGTGGAACCGGTCGAAAAGATCATGAAACGGTTCTGTACCGGAGCCATGTCGTTCGGCTCCATCAGCCGGGAGGCGCATGAAGCAATGGCAATTGCCATGAATATCATTGGTGGAAGAAGCAATACCGGCGAGGGTGGAGAGGATCCCGAAAGGTACAAAAAGCGAGAAGATGGCTTGAGTACCCGTTCAGCAATCAAACAGGTCGCTTCAGGACGTTTTGGTGTTACCGCCGAATACCTGGTGAATGCCGATGAGCTCCAGATCAAGATCGCCCAGGGCGCAAAGCCAGGTGAGGGAGGGCAGCTCCCCGGATTTAAGGTGGACAAGATCATTGCCAAAACCAGACACTCCATTCCAGGTATCTCATTGATTTCACCGCCGCCGCACCACGATATCTACTCCATCGAGGACCTGGCTCAACTGATTTTCGACTTGAAGAACATCAATCCGGAAGCGATAGTGAGTGTCAAGCTGGTCTCGGAGAGTGGAGTAGGGACCATCGCGGCCGGCGTGGCCAAGGCGAAGGCCGATCTGATCCTGATAAGCGGAAGCGAAGGGGGAACAGGCGCAAGCCCTGCAAGTTCCATCAAGCATGCCGGCTTGCCGTTGGAGATCGGTCTTGCAGAGACACAGCAGACCCTTGTGATGAATAACCTGCGCGGTGTGGTCAGGTTACAGGCCGATGGACAGCTCAAAACCGGACGGGATATCATTCTTGCCGCATTGCTGGGAGCCGAGGAGTTCGGATTCGCCACCAGTGCGCTGATCGTGCTGGGTTGCGTGATGATGCGCAAGTGTCACCTCAACACCTGCCCAGTGGGAGTTGCCACTCAAAACGAGGAGCTTCGCAGGCGGTTCGTTGGGAGGTACGAATACCTGGTCAATTTCTTCAGGTTTCTGGCCGAAGAGACCCGTGAGCATCTCGCACAACTGGGATTCAGGACATTGGAGGAGGCTGTCGGACGGTCCGACCTGTTGGAGAGGCGACACTTTCCAGATTTCCCGAAAACGGAAAAAGCCGATCTTTCGAAAATCACCTTCTTCCCAGGCAATCTCACCACAAATGCGTTGCGCAACGTAGCAAAACAGGAGCACAAGATATACGATATCCTCGACAGGGAACTGATTGGCAGATCAGCACCCGCACTGGATCTGCTTATACCTGTAGAGATGAGAATGAAGATCAGGAATACCGATCGGGCAACAGGCGCCATGCTTTCCGGAGAGATAGCCAGGCGCTACGGTCAGGCGGGATTGCCGGAAGATACCATCAAGGTGACATTCGAAGGTTCCGCAGGTCAGAGTTTTGGAGCATTTCTGGCCAAAGGGGTCACTTTCCGCATCGAGGGTGATGCCAACGATTATCTGGGCAAGGGACTCTCCGGCGGAAAAATCGTTGTTGTTCCCCCAGCCGGAAGCAGCTTCAAGCCCGAAGAGAATATCCTCTGCGGAAACACACTGCTTTACGGTGCCACATCGGGCGAGGTCTACATCAATGGAGTGGTCGGAGAACGTTTCTGCGTGCGGAACTCTGGTGCGATAGCCGTTGTAGAAGGGGCAGGCGACCATTGCTGCGAATATATGACCGGTGGCCGGACTGTGGTGCTGGGCCCAACCGGGCGAAATTTTGCTGCAGGTATGAGCGGAGGGATCGCTTATGTTTTCGATGAAAAGGGAAATTTCGACTATTTCTGCAACATGGAGATG
>MTKW01024630.1_pt1 | contig 42285 bp, 34 predicted proteins | sample 1042761 | NCBI WGS metagenome assembly MTKW01 (sample SAMN06205366, study PRJNA360243) | anaerobic digester metagenome | biome: Wastewater treatment plant; feature: Anaerobic digester sludge; material: sludge; isolation source: anaerobic digester fed with sludge from wastewater treatment plant ... | reverse complement strand
CGCTGCCGCCGCCATTGGGGCCTCCGCCACCGTCGCCGTCCGGCGCGCACCCCAGCAGCGCGAGGCTCGTGAGGCCGACAAGCATGAGGAGCCACGTCCGGCAATCGCGCGCTCTACCCATGGCGAATCACCTGCCCTATCCGGGATACTGCAACGAGTCTATGACGTTCGAATCCCGCCCGAGGTACCGCGGTCAGAACCCAAGCCTCAGCTCCGCCCAGTAAGTGAGAGCGGAGTACGTTCGGTTCGAGGTCTCGCCAACCGGTGTCAGCCTGTCGTCGAAGTCCACGTACCGACCCCCGATGGCCAGTGAGACGTCGTCATTGATCCGGTGACTGTAACTCAGGCTGGCCACTAGCCGGTCGCTGTCATCGATCGCGCCGCGGTTGCGGTTGTTCTGAAGGTCCACAGTGAGCCGGCCATCGTCCGAGATGCTCCAATCGGCCTCCACGTACAGGTTGTCGTAGGCAGTGGGGGTCATGAGCGTCAGGCCGGACCGGAAGGACGGCGATAGCGCCGAGGACGTGTCGTAGCCGAAGGCCATCGACAGGTCCCGAGACGGGCGCCAGGAGAGGCTCATGCCCCACCCGTCATAGCGGACGACCCCGCGGCTGCGCTCCGTGTAGCTGGTCTCCGACCAGTTGAAGGAGCCGCTGATACGCAGACTATCGCTGGGGTCCCACCCAGCATCCACGCTCATCATGCGGCGGCGCTGGTCGGAGAGGTAACCGATGCCACCCTCGCTCTCGTAGATGTCCTCCCTCGCGCTCATACCGAGGTACCACGTCCTGCTGGGACGATAGCTCACAGACACGGAGGAAGCGTCCGTGAAGGTGCGCGCCTGGACCAGGTTCATGCCGGTTCCGAACTGACGGGCGGCGGCCCGACGGTTCCATGCGCGGTTCAGCAGCGCGTCACGGTTGGAGAGGAGGTCAGTGTCGCCATCGAGCCCATCGCCTATGCCGCTATCGATGCCATCGTCGAGCCCGTCGTCGATCGTTGAGGTGCTGAGATAGGTGGCGCCACTGCTCGCCGAACGGCTCTTATTGAGCAGGATGGTCAATCCGTCGGTCGGCACATAGGAGACAGAGCCGCTCAGTGATGAGTAGCCGGAGTCGAGCTCAGTGCCCAGCAGGTCTCGGGTCGATGAGTCGGACCAACTCAGAGTAGCGCGGTTCGTGCCACCCCATGTGTAACCGATCGACGCTTGGGCAGTGTCCGACCTCGTGTGGGTGCGGCTGGGCTCCTCGGCATCGTCTCTGGACGAGGGGCGGTACGTCGTGCGGTCGGAACGCGTTGCGGCGGCCGAGGTGGTGATGTTGCCGAAGCGATCGCTCCAGGCTGCCGAGACCATGCTGCGCGTCGACGAGCCTGCGGTGGCCGAGGAGGAGCGGGCGTTGCTCACTGTTGCGTTGATCGCTCCCGTCGCGCCATAGGTGAAGCTGCCGCCGGTGCTCCATTGCTCGTTTCGGTAGCTGAAACTAGCACTCTCGCCGGACAGGCTGGACTCGCCGGCTCCGAGTGCCAGTCCACGACGGCTGAGGGTGTCGCTGTAGCGGAAGAACGTGGTGAGCTTGTCTGAGGCCCGATAACGTATCGAGGTATCGACGCCCGAATAGTCGGTGTCGAAGCTGTTGGACTCGATCCGGGAAAAGCCCTGGTCTTGGCTCTGGTAGGTCGCGCTGGCGAGCAGATCACCGTCGGCGGCAGAGTAGTTGCCACGCAAGTTCCATGCCGTGCCCCCGGACGCCGGCGAACCGTCGGAGAGAAGCCCTCCTCTGCTGATCGCTACCGATGACCCGAGGCTCAGGTTGCCGAAGCGGTAGCCCGTGTCGATGCCCAGGAGCGTCTTACGCGTGTCGGGCCGCGCATCCTCACGGAAGTAGTAGTACTCAATACGCACCGTAGACGTGGCAGAGATGATGTCGAAGAACTGAACGACGCCGCTCGACCGGTTGAACTCGAAGTCCACACCCTCGCGGCGCACGATCCCGTCGACATACGCGACGATCGGCTTCGACGTGTCGATGGGCCGGTAACTGAGGCTGAAGGGGCCCGTGGAGTTGTTCGGGATGAACTCCTCGACCTTCGGTACAGACTCATCGGCGGACTCCGTACCTCCCGAGATGTCCTGCGAGATGTACGTGACCGACAGGGGCAGTCTGCCGAGTCGGTAGTCCAGCACCCCGCCGTAATAGAGGCCACGCGCCGTGCCGGCCCGATTCTCCTCGTAGACCACTTCGATGGCAGAGGTCTGGGCTACGATGATCTCCTCGAAGTAGATCATGCCTTGGTCGGGATCGAACCGGTAGCGGTTGCGCGGGATGTCCTGTTCGTCGATCCGTAGCTTGATCGTTTCCTCCCGCACTGGCGTGTAGGTGAGGTAGTAGGGTCCGGGCGTACCCTCTCCGGGGATGGTCTCACGGCGGCTGATGCCGCGTGACTCGGTGCCGAAGAGCTGATAGCTGCCGCGGCTGCCGAGGTCTCCCACGATGGAGAGACCCTTCGTCTGGCGCTGAATGGTCGCGAAACTATTGCGGCTGATGTTCGCGCTTATGTCTCCGTAGGTTGCATCGAAGTGCCGCTCATGCCATGTGAGTGACCATTCGACGTCGGTGGGGCCATAGGGACGCGCTCGAGCCGACGCGTTGATGTAGATGGGCCAGTCGCTGATGAGCGGACCATGAATCAGCAGAGACGCGTTGTTGGTGAACGCCTCTGTGTCCGAGAACTGCTGGCCGTACATCTGGGCATTGCCTCGTGCCGTGCTCGCGCTGTAGCGGCTGTTGAGGCGGCCCGAGACCTGGAGCTCCTCCGGCAGGTTCCTTAGCCGTTGGGGGCCACCGCCGCGTCGAGAGAAGGCGCCCATGTCCATCGAGCCGATGGCGCCCGGTTCACTCCCAACGTTCAGCCGTTGGTCGGTACGCTCCCTCTGCATCTCGCCACCGGAGGGGATACCGTCGAAGATGTCCCCCGAGTCGTAGTCGAATCCCGTTGCCTCGGGCGGGCGACCCGTGGTGTCCCGAACGCTTCTCTCGGGCGGCGATCCCGGGAAGTCCATCTTCAACTGGTCCGGCAGCTCCAGGGCCCCGGCGGCGTTGGACCCACCGACCGCCAGGACCGCAGCCAGCGCTAGACCGGATACGAGATGGAGGAAGGTCCGCGTCATCCTGTCCCTGTTCTGAGATCTACCCTATCGGGCCTGTTTCAGCGCCCTGAGAACTGCCTCCACACTGCGGCCCGCCAACTCCTTCTGGCGGTCGATAGCGGCCCACGGAACGGGGTCCGGCGCCCTGTCGAGCCTCTCTCCTATCTCCTCCGGCGAGCATGGCTCCATGACGTCACACACCGACGTCCGGCCCAGCCCAGCCAGAAGGCCATCGATCTTGGGATCGTAGGACACGCCCATTGGCTCGGCGCCGGACAGACAGCCGAGGACTAGGGAGTGTAGACGCATGCCGATGACCGCCCGGCAGCCCACCAGTGAGTCCAGGGCTTCCTCACCGCTCTCAAATGGCTTCGGCGCCTCCCGTGTCCTCCCAGTTAGACGCTCAGCCTCACCGGCCAGTCTCGCATCGTCGGGCGCCATGGGCAGCCAGACAGGCTCCAGACCCCGCCTCTCGACCTCACGCGCGACCTGCGCCCACCAGGCAGGGCTTGTATTGCCTCTAGCCCAGGGGCGCGGGGCAAGCCCAACTCGCCGCCTCGACTCCGCGGCGGCCCGGTCAGGCGTCGGCAGCAGCCACGCCAGATCCGCTCCCTCGTGCGCTTCGCAGCCCAGATCCCCGGCAAGCGCCACAGAGGGGCCATCCCTCAGCACGATCTCCTGCCCCATCCGCAGGGCGCATCGCGCAATCCCTTGTCCCAGCGGCGTGTTCAGAGGTCCGAGGCTCTGGCCAACGTGCACCACGCGTGCGCGCCTATGGGCGGCCCGCCACGTCTGAAGTGCGTACCAGGCACAGGAGCTTAGGCTAGTTGCATCCTGGAAGATCCCGCCGGGCCCGATGCAGGCGACCCGCGTCGATGACAGTGCTGCTCGAACAGCCAGGCCATCGCTCCGCGGCACGGCGTGCACCCACCGGGATGGCCCCTCCCCGAGGCCCTGGGGGCCACTCAATGCCGCGAGCCGGGCATCGGGGACCGCCCGCCTTATCGCCGTCGCAAGAGCACCCAGGATCAGTTCATCGCCCAGATTGCCGAAGCCGAAGTAGCCGATGAACAGCACATCAAACCTTGTGCGCCCCATGCCCCCTCCGCTCCGGCTGGACCTTCCACCACGCCGCCAACAGCGCGCACGCGACCATGCCCAGCATCCCCCCGATGATGAGGCCGTAGGCGCTCCGCAACAGGGTCGCGATCAGGGGCGTGTGGAAGTGGCAGAAGGTGTTGAGCAGCGACGTCAGGCCCAGTGTGGCTACCGTCGCCAGCAGAGTGCGACCCCAGGGGCGTCCGAGAGCCGCTAGGAAAGCGGCCACAACGAGCGTGGGGTGCCCTATCAGGAACTCCTTGGTGCGTGGACGGTAGACGAGCAACCCCTCGAGCAGCTCGCGCATCGCCTTCTCCGCGCCGGTCTGGGTCGAGGCTGCCGCGTTTCCGCTACGCGCCAGCATGTAGGCGGCGCCACCCGCCGCCACGAGGATCCCGAGGAGTAGGCCGAGACTCATTGGGGTGGCCAGAATCTGCCTCAGGCGGGGCCCCGCGACAGCGAGCCGCGTCCTCAATGGGCGGCTCTGGTCGAGCAGATCGAACCCATACAGGAGGGCCGCGGCCAGCACGGGGCCGGCCAGCGCGAGCTTCGTGCCTCGGAACTGCTCGACTCGCATCATCGTCATCGTGTCTGACATCAATCCGGCAACCAGCACCCCGCCCGCGGCTGAGGCGGCGGCGGCGATGAACAACGCCGCGAGAGGTCGAACAGTGGGGCGCCCACCCGGCCGGTCCAGCCTAATGGCTGAGATGCCCAGCATCGGGAACGCCAGGGCGCCGAGGAGCGCGAGCGCCTCGCGCGAGGGCCCCGGCACCCACTTCTGAGCCAGACCGAAGGCGACGCAGCCGAGCGATACGGCCATCCAGGCCCTGCCTGCGCCCAGCACCAACAGAAGGGCAAGCGAAACGCCTCCCCCGATGCCTAGGCCGATGAGGGGGTCCAGACGGTGGTCCTCATTGTGAACCGGCATCGTTTGGGCGCTGCCTGGCACGAAGCGACTGGCGGCGAGAGCCGCGCGGATCATGCCAACGTACTCCGCGTTATGCTCCATCGGATCCGCGCACGCACGGTCCAGGAGCAGCCTCACGAAGCAGCAGCGGATGCTGCGCTCCCGCACGCCCCTTGCGAACCGTTCCACCGCAGCCTCGCGCGACATACGAAGCAGCTCGGCCTCGCCGATGGAGTGGGTGCGGATCACCTGGCCGTCCAGCAGCCCCGAGAGCTGGTCCGTGCCCTCCTGGACATCCAGCTCGACCGCGTAGTACTTGAGATGACCCGCTCGAATCCGCTCCGCAGTCTGAGGGATAAGGTCCCGATTGCCGAGCACGAACTTGCCCTGGAAGAGCACGGAGGTCATTCCGTGGCTCATGAGCTCCTCAAAGGTGTGGTCGATGCCCTCGGCCGAGATGACCGGGGAGTCCAGCGGCCTGGCCACCGGTTCGAGTCCTGCCCGCCTCACAGCCTCGATCCGGGCCGGCTCCCACCCCACTCCAACCTGGGCGAGCCGATCCGTGGCGCCCATGGCGCGAAGGACGGGGTCCTCGGGCGTCCAGCCCTCCCCCTGGATCCGCCACTTCGCCGTCAGGTTGCGCGCAACACGGGCCGCCCGCTCGGGATCCAGAACGCGGATGGATACCACCGCAGTCTCGCCCACCTCGGCAGTGGGCCCCTCACTCATGACGATCTCGCCGCGCCCCGTGCGCAGGAGCCTGTCGAGCGAGTCCTCGGCCACCCCCACCCCAGTGATACCCTGAGCCTTCAGCCGTCGCAGCACCTCATCCAGAGCAAGGCCCGACGCGCCGGCCAGAGTGGCCGCCTCGTCGTAATCGACCACCAGTTCGACGCTGGTGTCTCGCGCCTCTATGGCGACACGACCGCTCAGCACGGGGATCGCCGCCGCCAGGCCGATAGCGATGAGAACAAGGCAGACAGCTGCCGCGGCCCGCAACTCAGGCCACCCCCTGGCGACAGGCGGCATACACCCGCGCGCCTGTTCCTGTGAGTATCCCCAGGCGCGGACCGTATACGTTCGCCTCCAATGCCTCCAAGCCGAGGCACTCCAGCAGAGCGCAGATGATGGCCCACCCTGGCAGAATGAGGTCAGCCCTCTCCGGTTGCCGGATGAGACGTCCACGCTCCTCCTTGCCCACCGAGGCGAGGCGTTGCCCGAGGGCCGACAGGTCTGATCTGGTCAACCTGGTACCGTGGACGCACATTGGGTCGTATCTCTCCAGTTCAAGGTGCAGCGCCGCCAGGGTGCTCATGCTGCCTCCGACCCCCACCGCTCGTGCGTTCGGAGGCGCCGGCAGTCCCTCCTCCACAGAGGCGATCCGTTGGCGCGCCCAGTCTACAGCATCCCCGAGAGAGGAGGCGTCCACCGGGCCCTCCGCCCCGAGCTTGGGGAGGGCATCCAGGAGCTTCCGTGCCCCGATGGGGAATGAGTGCGTATGTGCGAGGGCGCCGGTCCACCACGCCAGTTCCGTGCTGCCGCCCCCTACGTCCGCCATGAGCACCGGGCGTCCGCCATGGGGTGGAGGCAGACTGGCCACCACCCCCACATAGCTGAGCAGGGCCTCCTGCTGCCCCGACACTATGGCGATGGGTCCGCCAAGCGCTCGCTCCAGGCGAGCGACGACCTCCACACGGTTGCGCAGGTCGCGCAATCCCGCTGTGGCGAAGCACGATACGTGGGCTCCGTGTGACAGAGCGGCGGNNCGCCCGGACCTCGTCCGCCACTCGGTCCAGCGCCTCGCCGCGCAACACGCCATCGGTGGCGATGGCATCGCCTATCCGAGTCATGGAGCCCCGGTCGTGGATCAGCGTCGGCCCACCCGCAGCCCACTCGATGACCATCGTGCGGACCGAATTGCTGCCGATGTCCACAGAAGCGCGTCTGAGCCCCGTCATCACGCTGAGCCACACGGGTTGAGGATCAGGCAGGGGCCCAGAGTATGCCTCGCGCCCTTGCTGAGGAACTCGCAGTGCTTGCTTGCCACGATGCTGCGCGCGGCCTCACGAAACGGGACGGTTGGTGGCGCTCCCGTGACCCTCCAGGGCTTCTCCATCGCCGGCACTCCCTTCTCCAGAAAGCCGGCCTCCGCCATGTCGCCGGAGCATAATGATACCGCGGTCGTCCTCTGCGCCCGCCTCGGCAAGCACCGACCTAGCCAAACCCTCCAGGCTGCCGCCCTGCTCGAGGAGCAACTTCTCCACCCGACCGGCGACCTCTTCATCGCCCAACACCCCGTCGGTGCCGATCAGTACCGTCGCGCCCGGCTCCAACGCCAACGACCCACCACGATACTCCGGGCCCATGGTAGCTGGAATCGCCCCCGCCGGCGGTCCCCCTTCGGTGAGCCTCACCACGTCACCGCCTGAGACCAGCAACCCGTGCGGCTGGCCGGCGTTGCAGTAGCGGAACTCGCCGGTGCGGGCATCGTAGCGCGCCAGAAAGAGGGCCACGAAGACGTCGTGACGGGTGGAGCGGTCCAGAAGCTCGCTGATCTCCCGCACCGAGTCCTCCGGCCGCTCATGGTGCCGAACCGATGTCCAGAAAGCGGCATAGGCGAGGGGCATCGACGCGAGCCCAGCGAGGGTCCTCCCCGCCACATCGGCTACGCAGAACCAGTAGACATGGTCCTCTCCGGGGAGCACGGCGCAGAAGTCGCCGCTACCCAGGCCACGCTCGCTCGAGATCTCGTGCACCACGAGGTCCGCCCCAGGGATGGAGGCCTCGACATGCGGTCGGACGGATTCGTGCATCTCCGCAGCCAGGCGCAGGGTCTGGGAGAACTCGGCAAGGTCAGCGTCGCGCCGGTCTCGCTCCGCCCGCTCACGCTGGGCCGCCCGCGCCAGGTATCCCATGGCGAGCGCGACCAGGAGCAGGGGCACGAACTGGGGTCCGAAGGCGCTCAGCATCACAGCCCGCATGCCCGTCGCGCTTTGCCCCACGCGCACGATATAGGCGATGATGGCGAGCAGCGACGTCGCCATGGATCCCCTCGGACCGTCTAGCAATGCGGATACCAGTACGGGGATGTACGCCAGCGTGAAGAGCGGCTGGGCCCGCAGGACCACCGACCAACCCTCGGTGATCTCCACGGTGATACCCGAGAAGACGCGGATCCATTCGGCGAGCAGGACCACCTCGAGGGCGATGGCGGAGCGATGCAGCCACTCGGTGCGCTGCCCTCGACGTGCCGCGGCGACAGTGGCGCCGCTCACTATCACAACGACTGCGCCGACTCCGTGGGTCGTCAGGCTGACAGTTCGTTCCGCAGCGAGCAGAGCCGAGCTCGCCAGGGCGACGAGGAGTATGCGGATGGCGCACGCGACGGAATCGATGCCGACGAATGCGGCTCTGGGCTGGAGGTTGATGGCGCCTCTGCGGTTTTCCCTGCTGGAGGGACCGGTATCGTGCTTGTTTCCGTGAGGGCCGGGGAGCATGTTGGGTTGGAGCTCCTGGCGGACTTCTGATGGCTTACGGGGCAGAGGCTCATGCTTACTGGCTGCCCCGAGCGCCCCACCCGCCCCGAGGAACGTCCTCCATAACAGAAGCCGCTCCTCGGGGCGGGCGGATTTGAACCGCCGACCCCTGGCCCCCCATGCCAGTGCGCTACCAGGCTGCGCTACGCCCCGTCATGCCCCATTCGGTCGCCGCCCACGAGGGCGATGCGATCTCCCGTGAACTGGTGGCGCCCATACTCGGGGGTGCGCGCTACCATCTCATCACGGAAGCCGTAGGGGCCCCGTATTGCTACGGGCTGCTACTTTACCGCATCCTTGAGCTTCTTGCCAGCGGTAAAGGCGGGAACCTTGCTCGCCGCGATCTCGATCTCCTCGTTGGTCTGAGGGTTGCGGCCCTTGCGCGCGGCCCGCTCGCGAACCTTGAAGGTCCCGAACCCGACCATGGACACCTGGTCCCCGTCGGCCAAGGCCGCGGTGATAGCCTCGAATACAGCATCCACGGCAGCCGCCGCGTTTGCCTTGGTTAGACCAGCGCTCTCCGCCACCGCATCAACTAGCTCCTGCTTCGTCACCTGAGTGGTCACCTCCGCGGGTGTTTGTGAGACTATGACGGGCCGGTCCATGTGTCAACGTGGACCGCGCGCAATGCGCTCCTGCTCCGGTTGTCTCGGGCCGATCACTCCGGCCTTATTACATGACTCTCGTCGATCTCGTCTTTCGGCGCCCGCTGCATCAGCCGGACCGATGCCTCGCGCGCGGTCACTACTCCAGAGATCACATCGCTGATGGCGTCCGCGATGGGAGCTTCCACCCCCAGCCTCGCCGCCAACTGCTTCGCTGCCGTCGTCGTCGGCACTCCCTCGGCAACCTGCCCAAGTTCCGCAAGGATATCGCCGAGAGGGCGCCCCTCCCCGAGCCCCTTCCCCACACGGTAGTTCCGGCTCTTCACCGACACGCTGGTGGCCATGAGGTCACCGAGTCCTGACAGCCCCCGGAAGGTGGCCGGCAGCGCGCCAAGTGATACCCCAATTCTCGTGATCTCCGCAAGCCCTCTTGTTAGCAAGGTCGCTTTGGTGTTGTCACCAAAACCTAGACCATCGTTCATGCCGGCGCCGATGGCGACGACATTCTTCAGCGCTCCGCCGAGCTCGACGCCGATGGTATCGGGATTGCTGTAGACCCTCAGCGTCGGGCAGCTGAAGGCTTCAAGCGCGGCGCACATCGAGCGCCGCGAGGGACCGGACACGACCGTTGCGCTGGGCATTCCGGCGACAACCTCAAGTGCTAGGTTCGGTCCGGACAGCGCGACGATCCTAGCGGGGTCCAGGTCGGCACTCTCAGCGAGCACCTGAGTCATCCGCCGTCCCGTACGCGGGCACAGGCCCTTGGTCGCGCTGACCACGACGGCTTCAGGATCCAGATCCGGGGCGAGTGAACGCGCGGCCAGCTCGACGCCAGCCGCTGGCACAGCGACGACAACCAAGTCGGCCTCGCCCACCACCTCGCCGAGGTCATCCGCCGCGCTCACTCCCGACGGCAGCTCCACGTGCGGAAGGTAGCGATGGTTGCGAGAATGGAGCGCGATGTCAGCACGGACGTCAGGGTCAAGGTCCCACATCATGACCCGGTGGCCGTTCCGGCCAAGCAGCACCCCGAGAGCGGAGCCCCAACTGCCGCCCCCGATGACGCCGACCCTCTTGATCGAACGCGACGTCATGGACGCCCGACCCTGGGTTCCGTCCGTGTGGCCAGACGCGAGATGTTGGCACGGTGCGTGTAGGCCATCAGCAACGCCATGACCAGCGCCCAGAGCACGTAGAAGCCACCATAGTCCGGATCGATGCCGAGCCAATACCCGACCGAGACGGCGGCCACGAGAGACCCCATCGACACGTAGCGGTAGATGGCCACGACGACAACCCACACCACTAGCGCCAGGATGCCCGCCAATGGGCTGATCGCCATCACAGTGCCCACCCCGGTAGCGATCCCCTTCCCGCCCTTGAAGTGCAGCAGGAAGGACCAGATGTGCCCGACGATGACGGCGGTCGCCGCGAGGCAGATAGTCACCGCTTGGCCCTGGAACCAACTGCGGGCTATCAGTACTGGGACTAGGCCCTTCAGGAAGTCCAGGACGAAGACCAGTAGGCCCCAGCTCGGCCCCAGACTCCGGTACACGTTGGTGGCGCCGATGTTCCCGCTTCCGACGCGAGTCACATCGGTGCCGCGGAGCGCACCGATGAGCTTCCCGAAGGGAATGGACCCCACCACATAGCATGCGGCCAAGACGATGAGTGCGCCCACCCAGTTCCCGAAGCTACCCGGCATCTCCACGCCTCCTATTGGCTACTGACTCGCTTGCTCCCGAGTCCTCTCGCGCGCCACGAACCGGATGGGTGTTCCATCCAGGCCGAAGGCCTCGCGGATCTGGTTCCTGAGATAGCGCTCATAACCGAAGTGCATCAACTGCGGATCGTTCACGAAGAGCACGATCGTCGGCGGACACGACTCCGCCTGGGTCGCGTAGTAGACCTTCATCCGTCGGCCTCGCCTCATAGGGGGCGGATGCTCGATGGATGCGTCCAGGATCAGCCGGTTCAGCTTCGCGGTGGGAATCCGCGCCGAGTACTGGCGGTAGGACTCCAGGATCTGTGGGAACACCGTCGACAGCCCCCGTCCGGTCAGGGCCGACACGAAGAGAACTGGCGAGTAGGACAGGAAGGCCAGTCGGTCTCGCACCTGTCTCTCGAAGTCCTTCTCGAACAGACGCTCCTGTCTCCGCCGCTGCGCCGGTGTCAGCGGGTCCTCGAGCACGTACGGCAGGTCCGGCATCGGCGGCGGATCCACGACCAAATCCCACTTGTTGACCACCACGAGTACGAGCTTCCCCTGCTCGTGGGCATACCCGGCGATCCGCTGGTCTTGCTCGCCCAGCCCCTCACCGGCATCCAACACGAGAAGCACAAGGTCCGAGCGATCCACGGCGCGAAGGGCCCGGACAACGCTGTAGTATTCCACATCCCCAGTGACGTTGCCCTTCTTGCGCATCCCTGCCGTATCGGTGAGGAGCACCCTCCCCTCGGGCAGTTCGACGAGCGTGTCCAAGGCATCGCGCGTCGTGCCCGGCACGTCGCTGACGAGAGAGCGCTCCTCCCCGCACAGGGCATTCAGCAAAGAGGACTTGCCCACATTGGGCCGTCCCACGATGGCCACCGACACGTCGTGCTCGGCCGCCTCCCCCACTTCATCCGCCTCTGTCTGGCCCTCATCAGGCTCAGGGAGGAGATCAGTGATCGCCTCGTAGAGATGAGGGAGGTTCAGGTTCTCGCGGGCAGAGATGGGGACGACCTCATCGAAGCCGAACTCGAGGAACTCGTAGGGATCGGGCTTGTTCGACTCGACCTTGTTGACGACCACGATCGTCGGCTTATCGGCGCGGCGGACGAGTCGCGCGACCTCGCGGTCCGTCGGAAGCAGGCCCTCGCGCCCATCGACCAGGAACAGGATCACGTCGGCTTCCGACATGGCATGGATGGCCTGGCCTGCGACATCCTCGGCGAGCCACTCCGCCGGCGCATCAGCCAGCCCGCCCGTGTCTATGAGCGTCACGACTCGGTCGTCGATCTCCACATCGGCATACAGCCGGTCTCGGGTCACGCCCGGCTCATCGTCCATGATGGCGTAGCGACGACGGCACATCCGGTTGAACAGCGTCGATTTGCCCACATTGGTCCGACCAACCAGGGCCACTATGGGTTTCACGTGGCGTCGCCTCTCCTCCGTAGGAGTCGCACCAGACCGGCTGCGTCCTCCACCACATCGAGCGTGCCTCCAAGCCGCTCCACGCGCCGCTGAAGCTCCGCGAGTTGCAGGCCATCGATCAGTAGTCCCTCGGCGCTGACGCAGACCTCGGGCAGGAGGTAGCTCCCTCCCCCATGCTCGCGGATGGTCTGCCACAGGTCCTCGCCGGCCATCAGTCCCGCCACGGTTACGGTCTCGCCAAGGTAGCGATTCGGTACCGCGACGACCTCGAGGCGACCTCCTAAGCCCACTGAGTCTAACACCTCACGCAGGAATGGGGCGGCGCTCGTTCCCGTGAGAGCCGTATAGCGCGGCCCTTCGTGCAGACCTTGGCCGCGGCGCTTCATCGAGCGGCGGAGTTCGTCTCGGAAGAGCCCGCACATCCCGATGCCGTTCTCGACCTGGGGGTAGTCCTCATACTCCCGACCGGCCGGGATGGGAAGCCCAGCCAGCAGATACAGCTCATCGGCTCCGAAGCAGAACCGAGTGCCGATGGTGTGTAGGAAGCGAGCCTGCCACTGGTGGATGCAGCCAAGAGTCTGTCGAGCCAAGTCGCCGCACACCGGCTCGATGCGGGGTTCCCGGGACCGATGGCTCGTGAGCCCGACCGGCACGATACCCAGAGAGGCCACCCTGGGATGGCGGGCGGCGAGAGCTTCGACGGTGTCCGCGAGCACATCGCCGTCGTTCAGGCCAGGCGCCATGACGACCTGCGTGTGGACCGTGATGCCCCCGTCGAGCAACCGCCAGAGCACCTCCAGGCCACGCGACGCCTCTTTTGACCGGAAGAGCTGTCTGCGGACCGACGGATCGACGCAGTGCACGGAGACGTAGAGCGGCGACAGGCGCATGCGCAGGATGCGTTCCACGTCCTCGTCGCTCACGTTGCTCAGGGTTACGAAGTTGCCATCCAAGAACGACAGTCGGTAGTCGTCATCGTAGAGCAGAGTCGACGCCCGGGCATCAGACGGCATCTGGTTCACGAAGCAGAAGACGCAGTGGTTGTTGCACTCCATGAGACCATCGAACAGCGGTGAGCCGAACTCCACGCCGAGTCCATCGTCGAGGTCCTTCTCGATCTCGATCTCCAGCATCTCCCCGCCGGCCTTGCGCACGAGGACGGTTACCTCCTCGGAGGCCAAATGGAAGCGATAGTCGATGACGTCGCGGAGGGAGTGGCCGTCGACCGCGAGGATTTCATCGCCAGGTTCGAGGCCGACTGCCCGACCGATTCCATCCTCGTCTACGCTCTGTATGATCGCTCCCAACGACGTACAGCCTCCTATGGACCGCGGCGCAGGACCGACGCAGCCACGTCGGGAATAGGCCGGGCGGTGGTCGATTGGGCGAACGTGATGCACGCCCGCCGGGAACGTCCGGCATGCGGACCATTGTACGCCCCTCGGGGCTGTCGCGCGTTGGAGAGGTTCGAGTTCGATGGCGGGAGCACCCGAAACCGGCCTGCGGCCGCCGAAACGATTCGAACAGGAGCTGTCCACCGAGTGACGATTCAGCATATCGGCGTCACTGAGGTTCGACCCGCCGCTATCGCGACGTGGGACTTCGGTCTCCGCGCGGTGGTCGAGACGGGCCACGCGATCACCTCCGGGGCCTCGCTGCTCGACGCGGTCGAACGCGGCGTGAATGTGGTGGAGCTTGACGCCTCTGTAGCGACCGTTGGCTACGGAGGAGCCCCGAACGCCGCGGGCGTGATGGAGATGGACGCGGCGGTAATGGTTGGCGCCGATCTGAGCGTCGGGGCCGTTGCGGGTCTACACCGGTGTCGCCGTCCCATCTCCGTGGCTCGCGCGGTGCACGACCACTGCCGGCACTCCATGCTCGTGGGATCTGGGGCCGCCGAGTTCGCGCGGCAGCATGGCTTCCCCGAGGAGGACGCTCTGTCCGAGGGTGCTCGAGCCGCATACGAGGAGTGGGTGGCGACACAGGCGCCGGGCACGGTCCACGGACATGATACCTTGGGCCTCTGCGCTCTGGATGCCACGGGGCATCTTGTGGCCGCATGCTCGACCAGTGGCATCAGCTTCAAGCATCCCGGTCGCGTCGGGGACTCGCCGATCGTCGGCAGCGGGCTTTACGCTGACAACCGCGCGGGCGCCGCGGCGGCCACAGGCGATGGAGACCACATCCAGCGGTTCTGCTTGAGCTTCCTCGCCGTAGAGTTGATGCGAGCCGGCGCCACTGCCATGGAGGCGTGCCGCCAGGCTGTGCAACGCGTTCTCGATACGCCGGGAGGCCCGCCCACCCGTGAGGTCAGCCTCGTGGCGTTGTCGCCGGAGGGCGATCTGGGCGCAGCCACCCTCCTCGAACGCTTCGAGTATGCAGTCTGGAACGCCAGCGGGGCCGAGGTCCGCTGTGTCGTGGCCGCGGACTCTTGAGCGACCAGGAAGAGCGTCCCGACGGTGTTCCTGCCTCCAGTGAATCCACCCTCATAACGAGCAGCTTCCTGCCACCCCTCCCATCAAGGAGAACCGCGCTTCCCCGCCGTATCAGATCCCCGCAGTGCGGCCCGTCACCCGGCCGTGAGAGGAGCGCAACGCGATGCGTCATTGCAGCCGTAAGGCTCTCCCGCTATTCATCGTAGGGATGTGGTATTTCATGGCCCTGAGTTCGCTCGCGCTCGACGCCGTCGACTTCGCCTACTCATTCGCTACGCCCCACCGAGTCACCATCGGCCGGCCAGAGAACAGCGACCGAACTCTCCTCGACCTCCAACCAGGCAACCTTCGGATGTCTTGGACCTACGAAGACCTCACCACCTATCCCATCGGATCATTCAAGACGCCTCCCACCGCGTGGAACGTGACTCTGACGCCGCAGATCGATGGCGAGCCGTTCCCTCAGAGCAGCTGGACCCGCCTCGAGGGCAGCCTCCCGTCGGTTGCCAATCGGTACGAGGATCCCCGCGGTGAAGCAACGTTGACCGCCCTGGGTGGCATCACGGCAGCCCTGGTTCGCGTCGACTTCGAGAATGCCGACACGGAACCTCACCGCTTCGTCCTGCGGTGCGAGGCCGGCAGCTGGGCGGAGAACCGCGCCTGGTGTGACCCCGACCGATGGCCGGGCGACAGCCTCGTCTGCGGCTGGAACGAGCGAGCGGACAGGCTCATGCTCCTCGGCGTGGGCGCTCAGACGTACTCCATGCGAGAGGACCGCCGATCCGAGGGTCCCAAGACGCTCACCATGGTCTGGGACCTCGCGCCCGGCGAGCGAGCCGAAGGCTGGCTCGTCCGCCCCTACCGCGCCGTCCTTGACGACATGCCCGCACTCCAAGAGCACCCCTGGGACGAGGAGTTCGACGCCGCCCGCCGCGAGTGGCGCTCTCTGCTTCGCCGCGCCGACCGGTACATGGTTCCCGACGAGGGCGTCCGTAGCGCGTTTCTGGCCTGCTTCGCGGACCTCTGGATAATGCGCGAGCCGATCGCGGGTGGCTACATCGGCTGCGTGCCGGGGACCGAGGTCTACCGCGCGACAAACTCGGCCGAGGGCGCCATCCTCGCCATCGCCCTCGACCAGGCTGGCTTCCACGAGGATGCGGCGCGCGGACTCCAGGTCAACATCGACATGCAAGGTTCCGACGGGGATTGGTCCGATCCCGAAGGATGGGCTCACACCTTCTGGGCCGCCTCGGGCTTCAAGGCCTACGCCTTGGCGGAGCACGTCGCCATCACGGGGGACTTAGGCTACCTGCGCCGCGTCTACCCGAACCTCTCGGCCGCTGCCCGTTGTCATGATCGCGACCGTCAGCGGACACGCGGACTCGACGCGCCGGGTGAGCGTCCCCTTACCTACGGCCTGCTCCCGCGCGGCTTCGGCGATTGCGGCCTGCTCGATGATGGCGACACCTACGGGGTGTTCCTCCCCCACAACATCTGGGCGGTCTACTGTGACCGCGTCGCATGGGAGGCCGCGGAGGCGCTCGGTGAGACGACGGATGCGGCGGAACTGCGGCGCATCTACGAGACCGCCCATTCGGATCTGCTCCAGGCGCTGGACCGGGGCGCCATTGCGGAGGACGACATCCGCTGGATCCCTGGTGTGCCAGGCAAGACAAGCGGCTCGCGTTGGGGCGCCCTGAATGCCCTCGCCCCCTGCCGCATCCTGGACCCGGACCACGAGCTGATCGATGGCACCATCCGCAAGCTCGAGTCTCAGCTCAGTGAGGGTGGCCTCCCGCTGAACACTGGCTGGCTCGAGAACGGCCTATGGGTCGCCATCGCCCTCGATAACCTCGCGGAATGCCACTTGCTGCGTGGCGACGGGGATTTCGCGGCCCGCTATCTCCTGGCTACCCTCAACCATGCGACGCCGCTCGTCACCTGGTGCGAGGAGCGCACCCCAGAGCCCGGAGCGACCCACTGCACGGGCGATAGGCAGCACCTCTGGACCCCCGTATCCGTCGTGCGGGCCATGCGGGACATGATGGTCCTCGAACGCGAGGGCGGCCTGGACCTCGCATTGGGCATCCCCCGAGAGTGGCTCGCCACCGGCGGCCGCGTGGGAGTGACGGAGGCGCCGACCCACTATGGACCGGTGTCCTACCAGATGCGCTACGATCGCGAGACGGGCCTGCTGCGAGGCAGTGTGCGGTTCCCCAGCAGGGCTGAGCCGTCCAGCGTGACGCTGCACCTCAGACTGCCGGAGGGGTGGGACGTGGCGGACCTGGCCGGCGCCTCTGGTCCGGAGCCCGTCATTGAGAACGGCGCGATGCGATGGAGCGATACCCAGGGCGTCGCCGACTTCACCGTCAGGGTCAATGAGGGCTGAGGGCGCGCCAGTACCATCCATGCACTGGGTGTGTGAGAGGACGCCGACCGCTGTTACCGGCTCTACAAGGCCGGTGAGCCGTGCCGCTCACCGGAGGGGTATCAAGCGCCTCGTCACCTGGAACGAGGTCGGCAACGCCGGGATGCGGGCCGTCAACCGGCAGATGGGCTACGTTCACCGGATGCACGAGCTTCAGATGCTCCTGTGCTACGACGGTCCGAGTGAATGAGCATCGCGTCACCGTAGGAGAAGAAGCGGTACCCCTCGGCCACGGCCTCGCGGTAGGCGGCGAGCACCCGGCGCCTGCCGGCGAGCGCCGACACCATCACGAGCAACGATGACCGCGGCAGGTGGAAGTTGGTGAGCAGCGCGTCGATCGCGCGGAACTGGTAGCCTGGCCGGATGAAGAGATCCGTCTCGCCCTCTGCCGCCGCTATGCTGCCGTCAGCCGATGCCACGGACTCCAGCACCCTCACCGAGGTCGTCCCCACCGCGACGACCCGACCGCCCGCACCACGCGCGGCGTTGATGGCGGCAGCGGCCGCCCCATCCACCCGGTAGCGTTCCGAGTGCATACGATGCTCATCGATCCGTTCCGTCGAGATGGGGCGGAAGGTTCCGATGCCCACCTCAAGGATGACCTTCGCCAGGGTCACGCCTCTGGTCGTGAGCCGCTCCAGGATCTCTTCCGTGAAGTGCAGCCCCGCCGTCGGGGCCGCCACCGATCCCGGCACGGAGGCGTAGACCGTCTGATAGCGATCCTTGTCCTCCTCATCGTCCGGCCGCTGGATGTAGGGGGGCAGTGGGACATGGCCTACGGCCTGTAAGGCCTCCTCAAGGGGGATCGACGCCTCCACCCGCACCCGTTTGGCCCCAGGCTCCTCCAGGTCCCCCAGGAACTCCACCTCGATCCACGGGGCCGCGCCGAACCGAACTCGCCGGCCGGGGCGCCCCTTGCTCGCCGGCCGAGCCAAGCACTCCCAGACAGCCGAGTCCTCGGCACTCGGGCGTAGCAGGAGCACCTCCACTCGACCACCGGTGTCGAGGGCGCCCAAGAGGCGCGCCGCCAGGACGCGGCTTTCGTTCACCACTAGGCAGTCTCCGGGCGCCAGGAGGTCCACGATGTCGCCGAAGCGCCGGTGTGATACCGCTCCCGTGCATCGATCCAGCACGAGCAGGCGGGAATCACCTCGGTGCGCTGTCGGGCGTTGCGCGATCTGAGATGGCGGCAGCGCGTAGTCGTATTGATCCAGGTGTAGGTCGAGGTCCTCGGGGACGGACATCAGGATCCTTCCGGCGCAGACCGGCGCTCGGGTAGAATGTTGAGCCGAGCCGCCCGTATGATGCCATATGGCCTGGAGAAGAGGCCCTCTGTGTCCGCCCAACCCGGGAAGAAGACCCATCTGACCGCATGCGCGATCTTGCCACCCGAGGAGGTATGGGAGCCACTGCAGCGGGTCCGACGGCTTCACGACCCCCACGTGCGGCGCTGGATGCCGCACATCAACCTGCTCTACCCCTTCGTGGCGCTCCCGCGGCTGGATGAGGCGACTCGTGAAGTGGCGGAGGCCCTGATCCCTCATCGACCCTTCACCCTTGAGCTCTCACGCTTCGGCTTCTTCACCCACCGTAAGGGCCGCATCACTCTCTGGGTCGAGCCCGATCCCGTTCCACCGATCTCTCGACTGCACGCAAGCCTTTTCGAGCGGTTTCCCGAGTGCGATGACACTGCGCGCCAGCAGGGAGGCTTTACGCCTCACCTATCCCTGGGGGTCTTTCTCCAACGCAGCCAGGCGCGCATCGCACGAGACGAGATTGAGGCGAGTTGGGCCGCCCTCTCCTTCGAGGTGACCCACGTCAGCCTCCTGGCGAGGTCCGGGTACGAGAAAGACCCTTTCGAAGTGGTCGCCTCGTTGCCGCTCGGAGGCTAGGCGCAGGCTAAACGGAGGTCCGTAGTCGTGTGGACCACTGAGGAACTGGCCGCGGTGGCCGGCCCGTTCCCTCGGCTAATGTGGCCAGAAGCGCCTCTCTGATGTTCACGGGCGTATCGCCCTCCGCTTCGGGCGCCCACGGCTTTCCATCGCGGTTGGTTGCCCTCTCCTGCAGGACCTTGCCCTCCCTCGGACGTAGCCTAGGGGCACTTACGTGCAGCCTCAGGAGGCCCACCTATGCGCCGGTACCACATCATGCTCAGCGTCACCGCTCTCGCCCTACTCGCCTCATCCTCCACCGCCCAGGGCTTCCGCCAGATCGACCTGGATGTCCTACAGGACAAGATGCGTGGAGCCTGGGCCGGGCAGATGATCGGCGTCAGCTACGGCGCCCCATACGAGTTCCACTACCAGGGCTCCATCATGGAGGACCCCATACGCGCCTGGGAGCCCGGCTTCGTCGACAACTCCATCCACCAGGATGATCTCTACGTGGAGATGACTTTCCTTCGTGCCCTGGAGGTTCACGGGCTGGACATCACGTACGAGCAGGCGGGTCAGGCATTCGCTGATTCCCAGTACGGCCTGTGGCATGCGAACTACTACGGTCGTGAGAACTGTCGGAATGGGATCATGCCACCCCTCTCCGGGGATCCGTTCCACAACGCGCACTTCGACGACATCGACTACCAGATCGAGGCCGACTTTGGAGGCATCATCTGCCCCGGCATGCCCCTCGCCTCGAACCGTATCTCCGATGTGTTCGGCCACGTCATGAACTACGGCGACGGAGTCTACGGCGGCATGTGGGTCGCGGCCATGTACGCCGAGGCCTACTTCGAGAGTGATGTCGAGACGGTCGTCCGACGGGCCTTGCTTGCCATACCCGCCGAGAGCACCTACGCGATGCTCATCCAGGATGTTCTCGACTTCCACGCGAAGGAGCCCGATGACTGGCGCGCCTGCTGGCAGATGCTCGAGGACAAGTGGGGCCACGTGGACCTGTGCCCCGAGGGTCGAGGAGCGCCCTTCAACATCGACGCGAAGCTCAACGGCGGGTACATCGCCATGGGCCTGCTCTACGGGGATGGCGACTGGGAGGAGACACTGGTCGTGTCCACCCGTTGCGGCCAGGACAACGATTGCAACCCATCGAACGCCGCAGGTGTGCTCGGGTGCATCTTAGGTTACGAGAGTATCCCCGAGATCTACCGCCGGAGCATCCCCAGCATCGCCGAGGAGAAGTTCAGCCATACCGACTACAGCTTCAATAGCCTCACCGATGTCTGCACCAAGTTGGCTCGCGACGTCCTTCTGCGCGAGGGCGGCCGCGTCCGGCAGCGGGGCGACCGCGAGGTCTGGTTCGTCCCGCACCAAGCTCCCCAGGCCCCGGTCGAGATCGAGCAGTACATCGCCGCGGATGTGTACGCCGGTCTCACCGTCACCTTCGCCAATGGTCGGGCGCTCCTGGAGTGGCAGCCCGTTCCCTTCGCGCGTCGGTATGCCATTCTCAAGAGGAAAGCCGGTCAGGGCGGTTGGCTCCGCGTGGGCAGCACCACGGGCAGGTCCTGGGTGGACACGAAGGTGGAGCCAGGGGTGCGGTACGAGTATGCCCTCAGTGCTGACCTGACCGTGCGCGCGGAACCCACCACCTCTGCCGTCACGGGCGCGCTGATCTCTCCCGACCCCATCGACACCCCGCGGGGCGTCAATCTCGGCCTGATGGAGGGAGCCTGGGCGGACGCCCTGGTCACCGTGCCGAGGGGCAGCGGGCTCAAAGACATCGAGGCCATCCGCAACGGCGTCCGAGAAGAGAACTACGACAGTTTCACGGGGGCGATCCTCCACGAGGATGACTGGTATGCCATCCGCTTCGCCGCTACGGTTGAGGCCAACCGAGTGGTCTACACCGAGGGCAAGAGCTTCGACAACGGCGGCTGGTGGCTTACCCTTGGCCTGGAGTACCTGGACGCGCGGACGATGAAGTGGCAGCCCGTGCCAGGAGCCGGGATGTCGCCCGCCTACGACTACAGAGACACCATGGAGGGGCGCGAGCCGTACACTGCGTTCACCTTCGAGTTCCCCACCCTCTCAGCCGCAGGGTTTCGCATCATTGGCCGCGCCGGCGGAGTGAGGACATTCACCTCCATCGGCGAGTTGGAGGTGTACCTAGACCCATAGGCAATCGGCGCCTTCGCAGGGCTCGTGGCAGTGGCGCGGAATGGGCTGCATATGAGCTATCAGGACCCCTCAACCTGGGATGAGCGGTACAGGAGCGGCGAGCACGAGGGCCGCTGGCATCGCCAGTACCCCTCCCGCGAGCTCTGCACCGTTGTGGCGGCGGGGCTTGTGCCTGCCGGTGGGCGAGTGCTCGACATTGGCTGCGGCGCCGGCACCGAGGCCATCTACCTCGCTCAGTGCGGCTTCCGCGTGACCGCCATCGACTTCAGCGCGTCGGCCATCGACATCGCCGGTGAGCGCGCCAGAGAGGCCGGCGTGCGAGTGGAGTGGCACACAGCGAGCGCCCTCGACCTGCCCGTGGCGGACCGTTCCATCGACTTCTGCTTCGACCGCGGCTGCTTCCACCATGTGACTCAGCCTGACAGGCCCCGCTACGCTTCCGAGATCGCGCGCGTGTTACGCACCGGCGGGCGGTTGTTTCTGCGGGGTTACGATCCAGGCGATGTGCCGACGACCAACATCGTGCCCGTCACTCAGGATGCAATCGACCGGGCTTTCGACCCGATCCGATTCGCCCGGGGCCGCGTGGAGGTCTTGGTCCCACCCGAACCCGAAGATCCCAACACCTTCGTTGGGGTGTTCCTTACGCGGCTCTAGCCGCCAAGTGTGCGAGACGACCTAGCGACAACAGCCAGGGAGGCGACATTGAACATGAAAGTAGGAGTAACAGGGCTATGCACACCACGCGAGTGGAGCTTCGCTGAGACCCTCGATAGGATCAAGAGCTTCGGCTATGACGCCTTCGAGCCGATCATCACCGATGAGGGCGAGATCACCATCAACACCCCGGAGGCCGAGCTCCGCGCTCTGGCCGCTTTGGCCGCCGAGAAGGGGATCACCCTCACTTCGACCTGCCCCGCCATCGGTTCCTTCCGCATGAACGTGCTCTCGGACGATGAGGCTGTCCGCGCCGAGAGCGTCGAGATGACCCGCAAGCTCCTCAAGACCTCGGCCGGCCTGGGGTGCGACGCGATGCTGCATACACTCTGCTTTCCGTTGCCACCAGACCTCTACTATGACGTGGCATTCGCGCAGGGCGTGAAGTCCCTGAAGGAGCTGGCCCCCTACTGCAAGGAGGTCGGCTGCCGCATCGCCGTCGAGTATGTCTGGAACAAGTTTCTCAATGGGCCGATGGAGATGCGCGACTTCATCGATGCAGTGGGAAGCGACCAAGTCGGCTTCTACTTCGACCCAGGCAACATGCGCGTCCACAGCTACAGCCACCACTGGGTCCGCATCCTCGGCAAGCGGATCTTCAAAGTTCACATGAAGGACTTCAAGCACGAGAACTGGGCGACCACCACATTCCCAGGGCTTCTCGAGGGTGATGTGGACTTCGATGCCGTGATGCGTGAGCTGCGAGCGATCGGTTTCGACGGCGCCCTCGTCTCCGAGGTGGACCCCGGTGCGCAGCCCTTTGAGAAGACGGCGGCGCTGATACGGCAGATCGCCGGTATCTAACCGGCCGCCCCGGAGCCGCCGATGGGACTTATCTGGAGGTGTACAGCACATGGCCAAGGTTGCGCTGATCGGTGCGGGAAGCATCGTCTTCACGAAGACGCTCATGAACGACCTACTCAACACCCCGGCCCTCGCCGGTAGCCACTACTGCCTGATGAGCCGTACCATGCCGAAGCTAGAGCGCATGGAGGGCTTTCTGAACCGCGTCATCGACGCGAACGGTCTGGATGCCACGGTCTCCCGGACCCTCGACCTCGAGGAGGCGGTTACGGACGCCGACTACGTCATCGTGATGATCCAAGTCGGCGGCATGGACGCCTTCGGCGTGGACTACGAGGTGCCGCTGAAGTATGGCGTCGACCAGTGCATCGGCGACACCCTGGGGCCGGGTGGCATCTTCCGCGCTCTGCGGACCATTCCGCCGGTTGTCGACATCGCTCAGACCATGGAGCGCGTGGCCCCTGGGGCTCGGCTGCTCAACTACGCGAACCCGATGGCACCCGTCTGCTGGGCCATCGGCCAGGAATCGGACGTCGAGTTCGTGGGCCTCTGCCACGGCGTCCAGACCACCACGGACCTCATCGCGGGTTACGTAGGCGCCGCCAAGAGCGAGCTCGACTGCTTCGTAGCCGGCATCAACCACATGGGCTGGTTCCTCAAGATCGAGCGTAACGGCGAGGACCTCTATCCCCTGTTCCGTGCCAACTGCGAGCGGCCCGAGTACTACGTCAATGAGAAGGTGCGCATCGAGGTCATGCGGCACTTCGGGTACTTCATGACCGAGAGCACGGGGCACCTCTCCGAGTACCTGCCTTGGTTCCGCAGCAGCGACCGAGCCCTGGCCGCCTACTGCGACGAACCCGGCTTCGGCGGCGCATCTGGCGCCTACTACAAGTGGGGCAGGGCCGTGGCCGAGAAGTTCGAGCGCATCGATCCGCTGGCGTTCGAGACGACGGAGTTGCAGCACCGTTCCGCAGAGTACTGCAGCTACATCATCGAAGCTCTGGAATCAGACCAGGTCTTCCGGCTCAACGGGAACGTCCGCAACGACTACCTGATCACGAATCTGCCCGACGGCTGCTGCGTCGAAGTGCCGATGTACGTGGACCGATCGGGCATGCACCCCATCCACGTTGGCGCGCTCCCGCCGCAGCTCGCGGCCCTGAATCTCACCAACGTCAACGTCCAGGGGCTTGCCGTGGAGGCGGCTTTGACGGGCGATCCGGAGCTCGTCATGAACGCCGTCGCTCTCGACCCGCTGACCTCCGCCTGCCTGACGCTCAAGGAAGCGCGTGAGATGACGGCTGAGATGCTCGAAGCCTCCCGTCAGTGGCTACCTCAGTTCGAGGGCCGCACATTGAGGCCCGTGCCCATGATCAGCGTTCCGTCCGACGTCGCTCGGGCCGATGTGCCTGTCGATCCCGCCCTCGTCATCGGCCAGCGCTTCGTTGACCTGATGGAGATGGGCGACGAGGAGCAGTAGGGCAACCATCCCTCGTGGGGGAGGCGAGGCCGATGAGCAGTATCGACTCCGGCCCCGTCCTCCCCCATGAGATCGCGGACGGCGAGATCTCTGCCGCGGAGCGCAGCGCAGGTTCAGCGGGCTCCACCCCTGCTCTGCGGCGACCCGCCCGGCATGTGACCGTGGCCGAAGCGCTTCTGGGACTCCCGTTGCTCATTGGTGGGGTCCTGGCGGCCTGCACCATCATGGTGGAGGCCGCCGATTGGGGGTGGCGGGCGGGTTCGACCTGGGGCCTCATCGGGTTCTGGACCCTCGTCCTGTCTCCCTTGCTGGCACTCCATGAGTGCGTCTCCCTGAGGGCGACTCGACGGCACCGAGAGAAGGTTCGGCGAATGGGCCTCGATCCGGGCCCCGAGCCCATCCCCTTCTGGCGCGTGACCTGGACGGATGCCGACGAAGAGGCAGACGCCGAGCGCAACTACAGGTAGCCCAGATCCTCCAAGTGGCGCTCCACCTGTCGCGCCTGCTCCTCAGTGTAGGGCGACCCGTCAGGCTGCGTGCTGACGCTTTCGCCGTCTGAGGACACGCCCGCGATCCGCAGGATCACCGAAGCGATGTCCTCCAACCTGGGCGACTCGAGTTCCGAGATCCGGTCTGCGCAAGGCCCTGAGGCGATGAGGGTCCCCTCCAGGCGATGGATCGCCGGCACATCGATCCATTCCCCACCATCGGTGTGCGAGTTCGCCACGGGCGGTCCCTCTGGCGACTGCAGGTACGGCCCGATGTCATAGGAGTAATCGTGCGGGATCACGAGCAGGTCGGGGCTCCCGGGGGCCCTCTCCTCGGCGTAGATCTCCTCCGCCGGCGCGACCTCGTCGATCACGGGCCCCGCTGACGCGGGATCCCGCAACTCCTCGAAGGCCTGGGTCACATCACGCGCCACCGCGTCCGCATCACGCGGCCCCACGCATCCCTCCGCCCACTCGCCCTCGCGGTTGATCTGCACCTGTCCGTACGTTCCCCACGGGAAGGCAAGTGTCCGCTCCCAGTCGATGCTCGACAGCTCGGTGTGCGCCACCGCCGCCTTCGCCCGCTCCGGCATCAGTCGCAGCGCGAGCGGCTTCAGCACACGCCCCGCGCCGTCGCGGAAGAATCGCCTGACCCCGCGCACCGCCCGTAGCCTCAAAGGGATCGAGTTGTCACGTCCCGCTTCCGGGCGCACCCGGAGCAGCCCCGCCTCCGCCAGGACACGGGTCATGTTCACGGCGCCCTCAGCCGGCCCCATGCCGTGGTCGGACACCACCAGAACAGTCGTGCCATCGTCGGCATGGCGCTCCAGGATCTCCCCGATCGCCTCGTCCGCCACCTGGTAGGCCTCCAGCACGTCCCCTCCCACGCGCGCTACCTCCTCGGTGGTCGCGCCCAGTGGCCATAGCCGGTGGGCGCCGTGGTCCGTCGCGCAGAAGGTCACCATGAACACATCGCACGGCCAGCGCTGCAACAGTCGACCACACATCCGCACCTGGGTCATCGCCTGCTTGCGCAGGCGCTCGTGGTAGGTCTCGCGAGGAGCGAGCGGGACCGGCCCGTGGACGTACCCGTGATCTCCATTCAGGGCCGTCTCGAAAGCGCCATCGGGGTAGGCGGCGCCTCGCCCGAAAGTCGGCGTGTCGAACCCGGCCACGGCGAAGCCGTTCAGAGGCTCAACGGGGTACGTGAAGGGCGTGTTGAACTGGCCGACCGCCACGCCCGCCTGGCTCAGTGACTGCCAGAAGCTAGGCAGCCTCCGATGCCCCGCATGGACAGGCAGGGGGCGATAGCTGCTATGGTCCAGTCGGAAGAAGCTGTAGATCCCATGCCCGCCAGGGTCGGCGCCCGTGAGGAAACTGCTCCAGGCGACGGGCGTCACCGGTGGCAGCGTAGACCTCAGAGGCTTCGTGACCCCCGACTCCATAAGCCCCCTGAGCGCAGGAAGCTTACCCTCCCGGGCCCACGGACCGATGAGGTCGAGGGTGGCGCCGTCTATCCCAATCACGAGCAGACGGGGGGCCCGCATCGAGAGCCGCCTCTCTGTGGCCCCCCAATGGCTTATCTACTGTGGACGCACGGCTCCCACATGGGTTCATTCGCTGGCACAGCGTGCACTGGCGACAACAACGGAGGGGACGCGGACACTCCGCGCCCCCTCCCTGACGTGACCAGATTGGCAGAGTGACCTAGCCTGCGGTGACCTTGGCGGCGCGAACGATGGCGGCGAAGTCTGCTGCCTTGAGCGACGCGCCACCAACGAGGGCCCCGTCGATATCGGGCTGGCCCAGCAGCTCCTCGGCATTGTCTGCCTTCACGCTGCCGCCGTATTGGATCCGCATCGCCCCGGCCGCCGCTGTGTCGATCGCCGCTACCGTGTTTCGGATCAGCTGGCACACGCGCTGCGCCTCAGCGGAGTCGCAGGTCTCGCCGGTGCCGATGGCCCAGACGGGCTCGTAGGCGAGCACGACCTCGCCGAGACGTCCCTTGTCGAGCCCCTGCAGCGCCGCTTCGACCTGCGAGCGCACCACGTCGTCCGTCTTGCCGGCCTTGCGCTCATCGATGGTCTCACCGACACAGATGATCGGCGTAAGCGGCGACCGCATCACGATGGACGCCTTCAGGTTCACAGACTCGTTGCTGTCCGCGAAAAGCGCCTGCAGTGGGGAGGTCAACCAATCGGGAGTCGTCCCGAAGCGACCGCGCCGCTCCGAGTGTCCCAGAATGACGTACTGGCAGCCGCAATCCACCAGCATCGGGATGGACAGCATTCCCGTGAAGGCGCCCGTGCCATCGCCGAACACGTCCTGCGCCCCGAGCTTGATGGCGCTGCCCTTCTCCTGGAGCAGCTTGCCGATCGCGTATAAGGCCGTGGCGGGCGGGCAGACGCCTACCTCCACAGGGGTGATATCGTCCTTCTCCTCGATGAGCGCGGTAACGAGAGCCGTGCCCTCGGGGACGGTCATGTTCATCTTCCAGTTGCCCGCAATGAACGGGTTTCTCGCCATCCGAATGGTCCTCTCTGCTAGCGGGCGTGCTCGCCCGGCTACTTGTCGTCCAAAGCCTCCACGCACGGGAGCGAGCCCTGCTCCACGAACTCCAGCGAGGCGCCGCCGCCCGTGGATATGTGGGTCATCTTGTCGGCGAAGCCCATCTGTCTCACCGCGGCGGCCGAGTCGCCGCCGCCGATGATCGTCACGGCGCCGGAGTCGGCCAGCGCCTGGGCCAGTGCCTTCGTTCCGCCCGCGAAGGGCTCCATCTCGAACACGCCCATCGGGCCATTCCAGAAAGCCGTGCCCGCCGCGGCCGCCGCCGCGCAGAAGGCCTTCGTGGACTCGGGCCCCATGTCCAGGCCCATCCAGTCCGCCGGGATCTGATCTGCCGGCACGATCTTCGTCTGAGCATCGGCCTTGAACTCGTCCGCCACGAGGATATCAGTGGGGAGGAGCAGCGCCGTTCCAGTCGCTGCCGCCTTCTCGATGACGCCCTTGCAATAGTCGATCCGCTCGGCATCGAGGAGCGACTGGCCGATCTCGTAGCCCTTGGCCTTGAGGAACGTGTAGGACATGCCGCCACCGATGATGAGGGTGTCCGCTACCTGCAGCAGGGAATCGATGACCCCGAGCTTGTCGGCCACCTTTGCCCCACCCAGGATCGCCACGAGGGGGCGCTTTGGCTCATGGAGCAGCGCGTCGCCGAGGATCTCGAGCTCCTTCTGCATGAGGAAGCCCGCCACGCAGGTGTCCACGAACTTCGTCACGCCCTCGGTGGTGGCGTGGGCCCGATGGGCCGCGCCGAAGGCGTCATTCACGTAGACGTCGCAGAGTGCGCCAAGGGCCTCGCTGAGGGCGGGATCGTTCTTCTCCTCACCCGGCTCGAAGCGGCTGTTCTCGAGCAGCACGATCTCGCCCGGCTGCATCGCCTCGACGACCTTCGTCACCTCAGGGCCCACCAGGTCGTCCGTCTTCGTTACCTTGGCGGATACGAGCTCGGCCAGTCGAGCCGCGACGGTGTCCAGGCTGAACTCCGGCGCCTTCTTGCCCTTCGGCCGGCCGAGGTGGCTCGTCAGAATGACCTTCGCCCCTGCCTCCAGGAGGTAGTTGATCGTCGGCAGGGCCGCCCGGATGCGGCTATCGTCAGTGATGCTCCGATTCTCGTCCAGCGGCACGTTGAAGTCGACGCGGACGAGGACGCGCTTGCCTTTGGGGTCGATATCGGTGACTGACTTCTTCGCCATTGCTGGCCCCTTTCGCGCTCCAGAGCGGCGGGCCGCTCATACGAATCGGGGGCACAGCAAGCTGTGCCCCCGGAAGCCTGAGATCTCCGGACCGTGCCCGGAGGCTACGTACGCTTCGTCTGCTAGAGCCCCTTCTCCGTGAGGAACGCGAAGAGGTCGGCGCAGCGGCAGGAGTAGCCCCACTCGTTGTCATACCACGACAGAACCTTGGCCATCGTCTTCCCGCCGGCTTCGATGGTCATGGTCGATAGCGCATCGAAGATGGACGAGCGGTCGTCCTCAGACACATCGATCGAGACGATCGGGTCCTCGGTGTAGCCCAGGATGCCCTTCAGCGGGCCCTCCGCGGCGGCCTGCATCGCGGCGTTGATGTCCGCGGCGGTCGCCGGCTTCGAGAGGGTCGCGACGAGATCCACGGCCGAGCCCGTGTGGTGCGGGGTCCGGACCGCGAAGCCGTTCAGCTTGCCATTGAGCTCCGGGAGCACCAGGCCGACGGCCCTCGCCGCGCCGGTGGTCGTCGGGATAAGGCTCACTGCAGCCGCGCGCGCACGGCGGAGGTCCTTGTGCGGAAGGTCGAGGATCTTCTGGTCGTTAGTGTAGGCGTGGATCGTGGTCATGAGGCCGGCCTCGATGCCGAACTCAGCGTGGAGAACCTTGGCCACAGGTGCGAGACAGTTGGTGGTGCAGGAGGCGTTCGAAATGATGTGGTGGCTGGCCGGGTCATACTTCTCGTCGTTCACGCCGAGCACCATGGTGAGGTCCTCGCCCTTGGCGGGAGCCGAGATAATGACCTTCTTGACCGTGCCATTCAGGTGCTTCGACGCGTCCTCGCGCTTGGTGAACAGGCCCGTGGACTCCAGAACGATCTCGACGCCCAGGCTCGACCAGTCGATGTTGGCCGGGTCGCGCTCTGCCGTGATGACCGTCTTCTCGCCTTCGACCTCGATGCAACCCTCGCCCGCGGTGATCGGAATATCCCAGCGGCCGTAGACCGAGTCGTACTTCAAGAGGTGCGCCAGCGTTTTCACGTCGGTGATATCGTTGACCGCGACAACGTCGACCTTGTCCCTCAGACCGCGGTCGTAGATAGCCTTGAAGACTTGGCGCCCAATCCGCCCGAAACCGTTGATGCCTACCTTGACTGCCATCGAAGCTCGCCTCCCAGTATTCCGTACCAGCATCGCAAGTGGCCCAAGGACCGCCCTGCGGAGCGCCCCCCGACACAAGTGCCTAAGGTACGGAGAATGCGTGCTTGGTTCGTGTGAAGTGCCTCGATCCGACAGCCGCGATTCTAATGTGCGCCTTCGGGGGTGTCAATCAGACCGCCCCCGCGCGCAACCATCGGTTGTAAGGGCCTCCACATCGGGGTAGCATGTACGAGACGATTTGTCAGGAGAGACCGTAATGCTGGCGGGCCGCGAAAACTCGCCTACCTCCGGAGCGTCCAAACTGAGTACCTGGCCCCTCTCTCGGTGGCTGGAGGAACTCGGGGAGACTCGCGTATGCGACCGTGCACGAAGTTCATTGCCCTGACCCTTCTGTCCCTGACCCTCACGACGGCCGCGTCGGCCGAGGTTGCCCTCTTCGTGAACGGCTCGGACGTGAACCTTCGAAGTGGCCCGGGGCAGGAGAGCACCAGGGTTATCGGCAGCCTGAATCTGGGCGACGAGGTGCGAATCAAGTCCCAGAACGGTCAGTGGCGCGAGGTCTACGTGCCCAAGACCCGTCAGGTAGGCTGGGTCGCTCATTGGCTGCTATCCGAGGCGCCACCGCTGGGCATGCGCCGTGAAGTCGTAGGTGTCGACTGCGATGACCTCATCGTCCGCGACGGACCGGGCCAGTCGAATGCCCAGGTCGCGGTGCTCCAACGCGGCAAGGTCCTGGACGTCATCGCCTATGAGGGGCAGTGGCGCAAGGTTCGAGACCCCAACGGCTCCCTTGTCGGGTGGGTGGCCGCATGGCTCGTGAAGCCCGCGACGGTGGCGGAGCAGAGCCCCCTCCCGCGCCCCGACGCCGGCGGCCCGGCCGAGAGCAGCCGGTGGGTGAAGGCGAAGTTCCTCTATCTGCGCACCGGCCCCGGACCGGACAACCAAGCGCTGGCGATCCTTGCCGAGGGCACCCACGTCGACCTCCTCTCGCTCGAGGGGGAGTGGGCGTCTGTGCGTGTCGGAGGCAGCGCCGTCGGCTGGGTGCACCGCGATTACCTCGTCGCCTCGCCGGTCGCGGGAACCCAGGGCGGGTTGACCCTGCTGACCCCTGAGGAGATGACTGCCTCCTTCGATGCCGCCCGGGAGTCGGCCATTCAGGGACTCCAGAGCAACCAGGGGTACGTCCTCGGCGACAACTGCCGCGTCCGTTCGGGGCCCGGGACGACCTACGGCATCCTGGCTACGGTGAACGAGGGTGACACGTTCGTCGTGGAGGGCAGCTACGAGGGCTGGCTGAAGGGCGCCTTCACAGGCGGCGCCAACGGTTGGATAGCCGGCTGGCTGGTAACCACGGCAACAACCCCGACGGCTCTGTCCGCCAGCCAGATCCCCGCCTCACCGAGCGCCCCTGTGCCCTACTCCCTCTCCGGTTCCAGCATCGGGGAGCAGATCGCCCAGGCGGCCCTCGCCATGCAGGGCGTGCCCTATCGCTATGCGGCGGCGAGTCCGGAATCCGGGTTCGATTGCAGCGGTCTCGTCTTCTACGCCCACAAGCAGCTCGGGATCACCCCGCCGCGCAGCAGCTACGACATGTGGGATGCGGGGCGTCCCGTCGATCGAGAGAGCCTGCTGCCGGGCGATGTGGTCTGCTTCGCGAACACCTCCGGGCCGGGCGTCTCCCACGTGGGGCTCTACATCGGTAACGGGAACTTCGTCCATGCGCCTCAGACGGGCGATGTAGTCAAGGTGCAGTCGCTGGCGAGCCGCTCCATGAGCTTCTGTGGGGCCAGGCGATTCTGGTGATCGGGGCGTCCGCGGCGTGCTCCTCAAGCGGCGGGACACCTGAGGAGACCGCGATGCGGCGCAGCCAGTTCCGGAGCACCGACCCTGGCGACCTCCGAGAGATCATGGACCGCTGCGAGGTTGGCCAGTTGGGCATCGTCGCGGCCGACGGTATCCCGATCCCGGTGCCCGTGAACTTCGTCTGGCATGAGGGCCGCGTGGTCTTCCACGGCGCTGCGGCGGGAGAGAAGTACCGAGTCATGGCGGAAGGCGCTCGGGTATCTTTCAGCGCCGCTCTGCACTACTCCCTGCTCGCACCGTCCCTTCTGGCCGATGTTTCCGCATGCGGCACGACCCAGTTCTACAAGTCAGCCCTCGTCCGTGGCCGCGGGGAAGTCTTGGCAGACCCTCTGCAGGCGCTTGCAGGCCTCGAATCGCTCATGCGGAAGTATGTTCCCGAGGGAGGCTATGAGCCGCTCTCCCTTGCTTCCGACCAGTGGGGGCGCCTCCTTCGGGGAACCGCCGTGTTCTCTATCCAGCCACTCCAGGTTGACGTCAAGGTCTACATGGGCCAGTCCATGACACCCGAGCGGCGCGCCGTTGTCATCGCCGCATTGCAGCGCCGAGGCGCCGATCTCGACCTCGACACCGCGAGGGAGATCGCTCGCTATGCGCCGCCCGTATAGAGAGGGCCAGCCCACATGCAGCTCGCGATCGCGCTGTCGCTCCTGACGCTTCAGCCCCCCGTCGGCTTCGTCTCCCACTACCCAATGATCCCTGAGGGAGCTGACGTTTATGGTGAATCCGGCGCAACGGTCGCCCTCGTGCGGGCGCCCTGGGAACTCATTCAGCCCTCGGAGGATGAATGGCTCCCCGAGGTGATTGACGAGCAGCTTGCCTGGGCCGAGGCTGAGGATGTCCGGCTCATCTACGTGGTCGAGGCGGGCCCGGCCCATTGCGCCAACTGGGTTCGTGAGCTTGTCCGCGAGGCAGGCCAGACGATGGTCGGGGCGGACGGCGGCGCCGCCAGTGATCCCTCCATCTTCTCGCCCGTCTACGTCGCCCACATGGACGACTTCGTTCGCCGGGTGGTCACTGAGGTCCGTCAGAGGGATACCAACGGCCGGGTGATCGCCTACAACAACGGCTGCGAATGGTGGTACCCGAGTGACCTGACTTTCAGCGAACTCGACCGCGCCGCGTTCGAACGGGAGATGGCGCACCGCTACGGCTCGGTCCGCGCGGCTCGCGAGGCTTGGGGGCTCCAGCCCGAGGGCGCCGTGGAGCGTCCGCCGGTCGTCTTCGATGGCGCGGGCGCTGTGGACAGCTTCGGCCAGCTTGTTGACCTCCGTGCACGGGTCGACGCCTCCTGGTGTACGCCGTATGAGGAGGCCCTCGCCGTCGAACCCGGCACGGCGTACACCTTCAGCGCCCAGGTTCGAACGGAGGATGACCTCTCGGGCGGCGCTCTGCTGCAGATCGCCTGGCTCAAGCCTGGCAGCCAGCCACCGATCGCGATCACCGACTCCGAACGAGTGCGCACCGGCGGGGAGTGGCGGACCGTCTCCGTCACCGCCGAGCCTCCCGCGGGAGCGGACCGGGCCTGGCTGCACCTCAAGTCACAACTGCGGGGTACCGTGGAGTTCCGTAACGTTGCCTTCCGGTCCGCCTCCGACGGAGCCACCAACCTGGCGCCGCCCATCCCGGCAGCCGGCGGCAAGGAGGAGGGGCTCTGGGGTTTCAGCCCGTGGGCTGCGGGCGTGGAAGAGGCTCTGGTGAGCGAGCGGGGCGACGGTGCCCTGCGGACCCGGTACTCGCCGACCTTGAGCGACTCACCATCTGCCCGCTGGGTGGAGGACTGGTTCGACTTCACCGGCAACGCCGTGGCCGAGTTCATCGGCCATGTGGCTGATGTGATCCGGGACGCGGCGCCGGGCGCGCCCATCGTCACCTATCTGACCTTCTCCTTCGCTGCCCCCTTCAACTGGGATTACTCGTACCAGCACAACATCCACCCCTGGCGCGTCTTCTCGGCTCGTCACTACGAGGGTCTTGGGATGCAGCTCGCTGCCGCCGACGGTGACTTCCACCACATCACAGCCGGCGTCGATATGGTCAGGCACCAGGGCGAGCCCTGGCTGATCGACCTGCAGGACTTCACTGCCGGTGTCTGGATCGGTAGCCAGGCGATGACCCGCACCACCCTCTCCGGCATCGCGTCAGGCGCCCGCGGCGTAGTCTACTACTGCTGGTGGGGCACGCCGGACTACGACTTCTACAACGTCTGGCCCGATGGAGAGCTGGAGGCCATGCTGAGCGCAGGCCGTGACCTCCTGGCGCGGTGCGAAGGCGGGGCCCCGGCCGTGGACGTCGCGATTCTCCACCCGATGACAGTGCCCTATGCGGGCCGCGGGGAGCCAGATCCCGGTCGATTCATGCTGCTCTACAAGGCCCTTCGCCGCCTGGGCCTGGGGATTCGCATCGTGGCGAGCCCGAGCGAGGTTCCGGCGTCTATGCCATTCTTGACCCTGGCGGACGTGCCCGCCGACCTGCCCGCTCAGGTGCGGCGGTCCACTGAGAAGGGCAACACGCCGCCCATGTTCAAGTTCCTCGGACCGCCTGAGAGTGTGGAGGCCCTCGCGGCGCGACTGGCCGAGAGGCTCGGGGCGCCTGTACCCGAGGGCCCCGAAACCTTCCCGTGGATCAGCTCATCGGGCGAGCGCTCGCAGTTGCCAGTGGAGTGATCCGGTTCGCCCCTGGCAGAGGCTCGCACGGCGCGCGGATCAGATCCAGACACTGTAAGCCCGGAGGTTCCGCGCCAGGCCGTAGATCGACCACAGGCTGCCCGCGACGTAGTCGCCCAGTATGAGACCGAAGGCGATGCTCTGAACCCGCCGAGCGCCCGATGAGCCGCCGTACCGGATGAGCGCCGCCTTGATACACCAGGCCACGAAGATCGAGAACCACATCTTGTTCATCGCATGGGCATTGCTCACCGCGTAGCCCACCGGATGGAGCGGCCACCATGAAACGTAGGTGTTGAGCGCCATCGTTACGATGGTGACCACGAACCCGACGACGGTGGCGAAGATCGAGCCCGTGTTGGGACCTGTCGGCTGCTCCAGCGTCAAGGCCAGTTCCTGGTAGGGCACGATAGCGATCCACTCGGAGTGCCGCATCACCCCCCACTTCGTATTAGCACCGTCGACGTAGAGCACATGGACCAGAGTCCAAGCTGTGCTGAACCCGCCGATGAGCATGGCCAACACCGCCCACGGGACCAGCTTCGACTGCGCGATGTGACCTTGGTCGCACATCTTGAAGCCCTCGGCCAGATGGGGCATAGGGTGACCTCGATAGGCACGATTGAACCAGTAGTAGAGCGCCGCAACGGCTAGGTTGCGTCCACCGATGCGCTCGCTCCCAAACCACCGGAAGAAGGACTCCCCAGGCCCTACCAGATGCAACTCATGGGTTGGCACCCCCATCTCCGCCCGCACCCGCGTGAATGAGAGGCAGAGGGCCGCGTATAGGGTGAAGAAGGCCACGGCATAGGGGATGGTCATGCCCGCCCACGACGAGAACCCGACGAGGAACGCGAAGGAGCCGACGAGGAGGAGAAGCGCCGTCCGAGGAGCGAGGGGGCGGTCCTCATCGGCTGGCTCCTGGCGGCCCAAGGCCTCAGCGGCGAACCGGGCGATATGCCTGCGGCTCATGTACAGAGAGAATGCCACGAGGCCGAGGAAGGAGCCCAGCGACTGCTGGCGCGTGTAGGGGAACCCCTCCATCGTCCAGGAACCGGCCTGGTTCACGACCACGTGCTGCAGCTTGAACAGCAGGTAGAAGACCCAACAGGAGAGGGAGAGCCGCGCGGGCAGCAGCAGCCCCAGGCCGATAGCGAAGGGGTAGAACGACAGCGTGAGCGTCCCGACGGCGTTCCACGGCGGATCGACCAGCTGGGCTCCCACGTTGGTCTGGGGGACCATCCCCGCCTTTACGGGCAGGTAAGGCCAGATTGGCTGGAAGTGATGGATGCCGTTCAGGAGAGCGATGAAGGTCGCCACCCCCGCCGCCAACAGCAGGGCCGGGTCCTCCACCAGGCGGCGGGGGCGATAGGCAAGCGCGGCGGGGAGCTGAGCGATCGGGTAGGTCAGCCGCTCGGACCGTATCCACCGTGGCGAGAAGATCGCCGTCATCGCTAGCCAGAGCAGAGAGAGTCCCAGCCCGAAGACCATCCAGTAGCCCAGGCGAGGCAGCCAGGCCGCGAGCAGGCGGGGTTCGTACACGGACTGACCGCCCTGCCAGTAGCCAGCGGCCAGCTCCCGCTGCGGTATGTAGAGCGCCTCGGGGAGGAGCGGCAGGAGCTGCTGCTCCCAGTCGTTCTCCGGTGACGCGTACTGAGCCGGGAAAGCCATCATGGGCGGGAGGCAGGCGTACATGTCGAGGCTGCCCATGGCGCAGCCCAGGGTGCAGAGGATGTAGGTGACGGCAACCTCGCGCCGAGACAGGGCGAGTCGAGGCGTCACCCGGCCGATCAGGCCGTTGACGAGCACGACAAGCACCAGGGTGAAGACGGCGTTGGAGAAGAGGGACAGCTCGGTGGGGGCGTCCGTGGCGCGGACGACCTCGACGACGGCGAGCCAGTAGGCGTTCGGTGGGATCAGGAGCAGCCCGAGGGCGACGGAGCGGATGCTGATGGCCGGCCCATCCTCAGGAGGCGCCGACGCCCCATGCCCGCTGTGGTTTACCGCGTCGCTGTGGGCGCTCACAGGGTCTCCTGGTACACCTCCGCGGTGAGTTGGGCCAGGCGCTTCCAGTTGTAGACCGTTGCCGCCTCCTGCTTCGCCACCCGCGCGCACTGGGCCGCGTGGTCGGGCGACATGAGCACATGCAGGATCTGATCAGCCAGGGAGTTCGCATTGTCGGGGTAGCACTTGAACCCGTTCTCGCCGTGGCGAATGATGCTCCCCAATCCACCCACGTCGGAGACGACGACCGGCGTGCCGGCGGCCATCGCCTCCAGGGCGACGATCCCGAAGGGTTCCACGAGGCTCGGGAAGGTGGCGACATCGGCGGCCTTGTACAGGCTGGGGAGGGTCTCGTCGGGCACGAATCCCGTGAAGTAGAAGGAGTGCCCCGCGCCCAACTCCCATGCCCGACGCTGATGCCAGGACGAATCCCCGCCGCCGGCAACGACGAATCGGGTGTTGGGGTGGTAGTACAGGACTTTGGGGGCGGCCTCCACAATCAGGTGAAGGCCCTTCTCCCTGACCATCCGGCCCACGAAGAACACGATCTTCTCATGATCGGCTGCCCAGTGTCGCCGGAACCCTTTCGTAGCGCGCACATTGAAGCGCTTGCTGTCAACTCCGTTGAACACCACCCGCAACTTGTCCCACGGCAGGTTGAATGCCCATTGCACATGCCCGTGCATGTAGTCCGAGCACACGATCACGCGGCTAGACTGGTAGGTCAGCCACCACTCCACGTTGTGGATGTACTGCTGCTCCAGCGAGTGGAGGCCGTTGTTCCGGCCGATCTCGGTCTGGTGGATGGTGCTCACCAGGGGGACTCCCAGGGCTCGGGCCACGGTGTTGCCTGCATAGGCCACGAGCCAGTCATGGGCGTGGACCACGTCGTAGGGGTCCCCCGCCGCGAGCCGGATGGCCTCGGCGGCCAGGGCGAAGTTCAGGTGCATGATCTCCGACTCGAAGTCGTAGGGCCAGACGCTCCCTAATGCGGTCCGGGCGATCCGCAGGTTCTCCCGAGGCTCCTCGTAGCCGGGGGCGTCGCCGAAGGCGGCGGTGACTACCGTCACTTTGGTGCCTTGGTCCGCCAGGGCGTTCGCCAGGTCGTAGAGGTGCCGCGCGATGCCGCCCACGATCCGCGGTGGATACTCCCAGGAAAGCATCAGAACGTGCATATCATGGCCTCCTCGCAAGGCGCGCACACGGCGTCGATCCGCAATGGTCCCCGATCCACACATTCACCACTGCGACCGTGGCACCTTGCAGGAGGCGACGGGCGCCAGCGGCGGAACTACATCGGTGGCCCGAAAGGGGGGCACGGAATGGCGGCGAGTACGCCGGCCCTCGAGATCTCCGGTTTGACCAAGGTCTTCGACACCAAGACCCTTGAACCTGTCCCAGTGCTGGACGGCATCGATCTGACCCTCGAACGCGGTGAGATCTTCGGCTTCCTGGGCCGGAATGGAGCGGGCAAGACGACAACGGTGAAGATCCTCACCGGGGCGATCCGCGACTACGAGGGTGAGTGCCGCGTCCTGGGGCATGCGCCCGCATCCATGGAGGCGCGCCAGGGCGTGGGGCTTCTGCCTGAGGTGCTTGACTTCCAGGGCTGGCTCACCGCCGTGGAGATCATGGAGCTCCACGGCCGGCTGCATGGCGTGCCGCGAGAGCGGCTCTCCGACTCGGTGCCGCAACTCCTCACCCGCTGCGGCCTCGCCCAGGACGCATGGAACCGCCGGGTGGGGCCCTTCTCCAAGGGGATGCTCCAGCGCCTCGGCATCGCCGTGAGCCTCGTAGGGGAGCCGGAGCTCGTCTTCCTCGACGAACCCACGGCGAACCTGGACCCGGTGGGCCGACGGCAGGTCCGCGACCTCCTCCTGGACCTGGAACGCGAGGGCAAGACGGTCTTCCTGAACTCCCACCTGCTCTCCGACGTGGAACGCACCTGCTCCCGGGTGGCGATCCTCGAGAAGGGACGGATCGTCCAACAGGGAGACATCCTCGGCATGGCCCACGTCCAGCCCTATGTTCACCTGCGCACCACCACGGTCCCGCCCGGTCTCCTGGAGGATCTCCGGGCGATGTCCGACGATGTAGCGGTGCTGGACGGCACCATCGTGGTGCGAGTGAGGACGGCGGACGACATGGACCCCATTCCCTCGCTTGTGGAGCGCCACGGGGCCAGACTGCGTTACCTGAACCTCGCCCAGGAGAGCCTCGAGGACGTGTTCATGCGCATCGTGGGCGCTGAGGGAGGGGGTGCAGCGTGAGGGCGGCTCTCATCATCGCTGGAAGCACTATCAAGTGCGGCATGCGGAGCAAGGGCATTTGGACCGTCGTCGTAGCCAGTGTGCTGCCCATGATCCTCCTATACCTCGTGCTCCTCGCCCTTCCGGACACTCTCTATGACGCGGCCATCCAGCTCGTTGCGGGTTTCCACGGCGAGGACCCGCAAGAGGCTTCGGACCTGATCCTGGAGGGCACGGATGAGGACTGGAACCTCTTCGTCACCGATGCCACGGTGTCTGGGAGCATGAAGCTCATTGGCGTCATTGGCACGGCTATCGCCATCCTCTTCACCGTTCTCACCAACGAGGCGGCGCGACGGTCCCTGCAGCACGTCCTATCCCACCCCATCCCTCGGGTCTCCGTTGTCCTCGGCGCCTACCTGGGCGCCATGGCGGTCACCCTCGCGTCCATAGCGACGATGACGGTGTTCGCCTTCCTGCTCTATCTGGCGCAGCATCAGGAGGCGAACTGGGGCCTTTTCGTCGGGGCGGGGTACTACGCTATCGGCATCTCGGTGACGGCGGCCTACTGTGTGCTACTGACGACGGCCTTGCCATCGGTGATTGGCGTCCTCTTCGCCTTCTTCGGCACATGGGTGGCGTCTCAGACCTACAACCTTCGCGTGGCGCTGAACAACATCTCGAACGCCTTCGTGGATACTGTCGGCGGCGTGTGGATGTGGGTGGTGCCTCGGCTGGGCGACTTCGCGACGCGCGGCGTGGATTGGGCGATCCTCATCAACACCAAGGACGACGCCTTCGACTGGGCGGACACGGGCAACATGGTCACGGCGACGATCCTGGCCGTCGTGCATATCGCCTTCGCCCTGGGGCTGGCTGGCTGGCTCCTCAATCGGAAGGCCGTGTGATGTTCCCCTGGATCGCCCCCTTTGGCGGGCCTCTCCGAGGGAGCCGATGGATGAGCGGGAGAAGGCTTCTACGACACTATGTGGGGGCAAACAGATGACGCGGGCTATCGAGGGCCGGCTACTGCAGAGCGGCGAGGCGGTGCGGATCGAGCTACGCGCGGGGCGTGTCGCCTCGGTGACGCCCCTCCAGGGCAGTCCTGAGGGGCTGCCCTGGCTCGCGCCTGGCCTGGCTGACATCCAGGTCAATGGCTCGGCCGGCTACGACCTGAACGGGGACGACCCCTCGCCGGAGACGGTGGCGGGGTTGATCGCGTACCTCCGGTCCCAGGGCGTGCTCTGGTGCTGCCCAACGGTCGTCACCGCCTCCCTGGAGGCCATGGAGGCCCGTCTACATGCCATTTCCGAGGCCTGCAATCGCTTTCGTGAGGTCTCCGACGCCGTCCTGGGGATTCACCTCGAAGGTCCCTTCATCAGCCCCGAGGACGGCCCGCGCGGGGCCCACCCCCTGGAGCAGGTCCGCGACGCCTCACGGGAGGTCTTCGACCGCCTGAATCGCGCGGCGGGTGGCCGGATCGCCATCCTGACCCTCGCCCCCGAGGCGCCGGGGGCGATCGAGCTGATCGCGGAGCTCTCGGAGGCTCTGCCCGTCGTCGCCTTGGGCCACACGGGCGCGAGCCGTCCGGTGATCCGGCAGGCGGTCCTTGCGGGAGCTTCCCTCTCGACCCACCTCGGCAACGGCGCCCACGCGATGCTGCCACGGCACGACAACTACCTCTGGGAGCAGCTGGCGGCCGATGAGCTATGGGCGAGCTTCATCCCCGACGGGCATCACCTGCCGGCGCCGGTGCTGAAGGCGATGGTCCGCGCCAAGGGCGTGGAGCGCTCGATCCTGACGAGCGATGCCGTCTTCGTCGCCGGCCTGCCGCCGGGCGAGTACCAGTTCGCGGGCCATGCCGTAGACCTCACCGAGGCGGGTCGAGTGAACCTGGCGGGCACGCCCTATCTGGCGGGTTCGGGGCTCTCCCTGCCGGAAGGCGTATTCCGGTGTCGCGCCATGACGGGACTGCCCCTGCCCGAATGTTGGCGCATGGCGAGCGCGAACCCGCGGCGCCTGCTCCGGGCGTTGCCCGTTGGCGACCGGATCACGCCGTGCGTCCCGGCCTCGTCCATCGTGGCGTTCGAGAGCACCCCAACGGGATTCCGCTGGGTTGACCTGGGCCTCCGGTCGGATGGCGCGATGTGAGGGCGAGGCCCGCAGGAGCTACGCCGGATGTGGGGCAGACCCTCATTCCGGCTCTGTCCAGCGGGGATTCTTTTTCCACGCATGTAGCAGGTTATGGCGCTAGCGGGTAGAATCCAAGTATAAGCGAATGCCATTGGGGGGCATTTGTACGCGTACTGCCACAGCCGTACCTGGGCTGTAGGTGTCCTCAGGTCCTTATTCCCCCCCCATTGGCGGTATCGACACACTCTAGCAGACGGGCTGCTTGGCATCCGTCCGAGGAGGTGAGCTAGGCCACTGACAGCGGTGGCCAAGCTGGATCTTTTGTCTGACCGCTACTGGATCCAGAGAGCTCTGACGCACGTCCGCTCGGAGGGTTTACGCGAGTTCCCATTCTGAGCTCGAGTTCGCTCCCAGGAGCGCTCGAGAGGGAGGTCTTAGGGCCGAATGACACGCAAGCGCGGATTCACGCTCATTGAGTTGCTGGTTGTCATCGCTATCATTGCGATCCTCGCTGCGATCCTGTTCCCGGTGTTCGCCAAGGCCCGGGAAAAGGCTCGCCAGACGAGTTGCCTCTCTAACCTACGGCAGATCGGCACCGCCATTCTGTCGTATGCCCAGGACAACGACGAGCAGTACCCCTTCGGCGAGAACTTCGCCGGCGCGCCTCCCGGCGCGAACCAGGGCGCGTGTGCCTACTACGACCCAGGCGGGCGGCAACATCGAGACCAGTCCTCAGGTCGCCGAGTAGGGATCGTCGGCAGACTCCATAGGCCCCGCCCGGGGCCTATGGGCTGTGCCGATGCTGGCACGCACCGCGGAACTGGCGGCTCACCGGACGCTGAGGCAGCCACGGTGAGGGTGGGTGCGTGTACTCCGTAGGGGTACACGCGTCTTGGCCCTTGGTCTAGTAGGCGGAGGTTTACGGAGCGACCTAGATTTGCGCTTTGGTGCTGATGGGTCGCATCACGAGAGAAGGAGAGGAGGATACGCTTTGCGCTATTGGCGACTGCTGGTGCTCGGTCTAGCGATCTGTCTGGCGACTCCCATCATCGTATCTGCCTGCGGCAAGGAGAAGGAGGCCGGCACCCCGGCAACCGCGGAGTCCAAGGACCTCGCGAACAAGAAGGCTCAGGCCACGGGACGCTGACAGGTCCGTGCCGGTGAGGTTGTGTCGGAGGCTGGTTCGCTGGCGCGGCTCACCGGTGACTTCAGAAGAAGGAGCGTAGCGGCATGAGAAGACGCGGTTTCACCCTTATCGAGTTGCTCGTTGTGATTGCCATCATCGCCATCCTCGCGGCGATCTTGTTCCCCGTCTTCGCGAAAGCCCGGGCCAAGGCGAGGCAGACCTCTTGCCTCTCGAACACCCGTCAGCTCGCGACGGCGGTTCTGTCCTATTCCCAGGATTACGACGAGTGCATCCCCACCGAGAGCGGCTACCTGAACCCCGCCGGCAACGGCGTCGACTGGGGCAACCCGGGCGTGCTGGGGACCACCTACAACCCGGCCATGGAGGCGAACTGGATCGGCGCGTACACCTTCTATGCCATCAACTGGCACATCCTCCAGCCGCGTGGCTGGGGCGTGTATGCGCAGCCGCCGGACGGCT
>MTKW01000019.1_pt1 | contig 42305 bp, 41 predicted proteins | sample 1042761 | NCBI WGS metagenome assembly MTKW01 (sample SAMN06205366, study PRJNA360243) | anaerobic digester metagenome | biome: Wastewater treatment plant; feature: Anaerobic digester sludge; material: sludge; isolation source: anaerobic digester fed with sludge from wastewater treatment plant ... | reverse complement strand
CTATTTATATTGCTTTTTTGTCTATTATTTACCAGCGGGTGTAATGACCATTCCTCTAATGTTAATAACCCACCAACCCAGAACAATGATTCTGAGGAGAAAGAAGATCTAAATCCCTATGACTTTGTTATATCCTTTGCTGGAGATATTAATTTTGATGAGAACTGGCATACTATGAAGTATTATAATAATGTGGAAAATGGAATTTACGATTGTATTTCCCCCGAATTAATCCAATTGATGAATGATGCAGATATTATGTGCATAAATAATGAGTTTACATATAGTGACAGGGGAGCCCCCTTAAAGGGTAAATCCTTTACCTTTAGAGCTCACCCTTCTAGGNNACAATGGCTATTTTAAAAGAAGCAGGTATTTCTTATTTTGGTGCTGGACATAATCTTGAGGAAGCATCCACCCCGGTGTATTTTGAAATCCAAGGTAAAACCATAGCTTTTGTGGGAGCCTCTAGGGCAGAAAGATATAAAAGAATGACAAAACAAGCTACAGAGGATAGTCCAGGAATATTGCATTGCTATGATACAGAGCTATTTATTGAAAAAATAAATAAAGCTAAGGAGAATGCCGACTTTGTTATTGCTTATGTTCACTGGGGGACAGAGTATAGCTTTGAACTAGAAGAAGTACAGCTTATCACTGGAAAGGAATATCTAGATGCAGGAGCAGATGTAGTACTAGGTGCCCACCCCCATTGTCTCCAAGGTATAGAATATTATAATGGAAAACCCATTGTCTATAGTTTAGGAAATTATTGGTTTAATAAAAAGACTTTGGACACAATGCTTTTAAATATACATTTTTATGGTGATGATCGGGAAAATTTTATGGATTTAGAGATAATTCCAGCTATACAGGCTAATACCCAAACAAATATTGTAGAGGATGAAGATGAAAAACAAAGAATCTTTAAATTTCTAGAGGATATTTCTATAAATATCCAAATTGATGAAGATGGAATTATTTCAGAGAAAAATAACTAATGTGAAAAAAGGGCCTAATAATAGGCCCTTTTTAATATCGTTAAATAGTCATCCTTATTCATTGGACGTGGATTGCTTTGGGTAGAAATATTTCTAGTTGCCATTTCTGCCAGCCTTTCAAAGTCATTTATATTTACTTCTAAGTCTGAAAATATGGGCAACTCAACATCTATAGCTAGACTTTTCACTCCATTAACCGCCTTTTGAGCACCCTCTTTTATATCTTCAAAATCTAGGCCCATGGCTTTACCTATCCTTCCATATTTCTCTACAGCATAATTCATATTGTATTCCATAACATGGGGTAGAAATATTGCATTACAAACCCCATGGGGAAGGTCATAAACCCCTCCTAAGGATTCAGCAATACAGTGAACAGAAGCCACATCAGAGTGGCTAAAGGCTATCCCTGCCATCATACTCCCTAAAAGCATTCCACTTCTTGCCTCCAGATTTTGTCCTTCATTAAATGCTAATACAAGGTTATTATAGATTAATTCTATTGCATATAGAGCTAAACCATCACTTATAGGTTCTGAACAATTTGCAGTATAGGCCTCAATGGCATGGGTCAATGCATCCATCCCAGTGGAGGCCGTTATATGTGCTGGTAGTGTTAAGGTAAGCTCTGGATCACAAAGGGCCACCTTGGGAGCTGTATAAGGACTTTTTATTGTCATCTTATAATTATTCTTCGTATCAGTAATCACCGATGAAAAGGTAAGCTCACTTCCTGTCCCAGCGGTGGTAGGTATGGCAATTAATAAGGGCAAATGTTTGGTGGCTGCTGTTTTCCCTTCGTATTTCTTAATTTTATCCTCATTATGGGATAAAAGTACTCCTATAGACTTTCCACAATCAATGGGACTGCCTCCCCCAATTGATATAATAGAATCTGCACCAAATTCCTTTGCAATTTTAGCCCCTTCCTCAACATTTACATCCTTTGGATTAGGCTCTACCCCATCATAAATAATATATTTAACCTTATTATTATCTAATATAGAAGTAATTCTATCTAATAAACCTGCTTCCCTAATTCCTTTATCTGTAACAATAATAGGTCTTTTCCCATTGTTTACCTTTAGTTCTTCAATAAGATTGAAAATGCATCCTGGGCCGTAGACAATCTTTGTAGGTAGTGTAAAGCTAAAAGGTAAAGTTAAATTATTCATTAAAAGCCTCCTAATATTAAACAATCCATAAACTTTTATTATGCTAGCCTTTTATATACTCTTCTACCACCGAAGATAAGGTGTTCAAAAAATTTTCTTCCCCTATGGTATTGATCTTAAAAAACATAGCTTGGCTTCCTCCTGATGTTATGGCAGATAAGAAAATATTATTGTTATAACCCATTAAAGTGAGATTTAAGCTTACCCTATTTCCTCCAAAGGCACTATATCTTTCATATACCCTCACAGCCACCTGTACCCCACTATTTTCAAAATCACTGCCCTCTTCAAAGCTAGCTGTTATGCTACCCTTCATTATAGCCCTTTCACATATATCTAAAACCTCATTAAAATCTCCTTTAAATCTTTTCTCATACTTTGCCATAACTAGCCCCCTTAAACATTAATATCAAAATCTTTCCCTATGGACCCTAGTATAATCTAAGTCCTTCTCTGTATATGGCCTTTTATCTTCCGCCGGATATCCTATAGCTATAATGCAATGAGGAGTATAGTGACTCGGTATATCTAATATGCCTTTTATATTTTCCTCCACATTAGATCCATTATCTGCTACCCTATTTTCCACATGGACCCAACAGCTTTTTAAACCCTGTTCTTCTGCCAATAATTGTATTATTGTTGCCATTATTGCCGTATCAGACAACCAGGTTGTAGATTTCTTTGTATCCCCTATAACCACAAATGCCAAAGGGGCCCCTCCTATTAATTTAGATGCTTTTCCCCTAGCATCTCCTAATCTTATTAGGGTTTCACTATTTTCCACTACAATTATTTCGCTTGGCTTTAAATTGTTCCCTGATGGGGAAGTAAGGGCTCCTTTAACAATTGCTTGTATTTTTTCAGCCTCTACCTTTTTGTCTGTAAATTTTCTAGTGCTTCGTCTATTCATTAGAAGATTTTCTAACATATTTTCCTCCTTCTATTTCATTTTTTAATAAGTTACTTTATCTTATTATCTTTCTTCTCCCTATCCATTTGAAAATCCTTCTCCCCTTTAATAGAAATCTTCTGAATTTCTAAAATACAAAATAATATTGTATAAATAAATACATCCTATATTTTTATTAAAAATACAAATATTATTATGTTATTACTACTAACATTCTATTCCCTCTAAGTTTAATAGCCATTTTTTTGTATCCAATCCCCCACCAAAACCTACTAAGTCGCCACCGGCGCCTATTACCCTATGTCAGGGTACAAAATATGAAATAGGGTTATTATGATTTGCCTGACCAATGGCCCTAGCTCCCTTTGGATTTCCTATTTGCTTAGCAATCTCACCATATGTGCGAGTTTCACCGTAAGGAATAGTTTTTAATGCCTCCCAAACCTTCTTTCTAAATTCTGTCCCCACTAGATATAGTGGTACATCTATTTTTTTTTCTTCTCCAGCAAAATATGCCCTTAACTGGGTCTTAGCCATATGAATTATAAGGTTTTCACCTTCTTTTAATTCAAAGTCAGGTAGGTTTTTTATGAGCCAAGTATCCATATCTGGTCCTGCTACCCTTTGACTACCACAATAGACTAGACCTTTATCAATGGCCGCCAAATCAATAATTCCTATAGGAGAATCAAGTTTATCCCTATAACAAATCATTTTCCTCTCCCCTTACCTTTCAAATTATATAGTTTAATTATACCCCATCCTTAATTTATATCCATATTAAAATAGAATAGGACAATTAAGGGAGTTTTCTAGAATAATCCAATACCTTTTTTCCTGTTTTTTGACATAATATCAATTTTAATATATATTTGAAGGGATTAATATTTATTTATTATTTTTTATATTAATAGGAGGATAACTATTGAAAGCTATAATATTTGATATGGATGGAGTTATTGTGGATAGTGAACCCCTACATTTTAAAGTAGAAAAGGAAATATTTGAGGAGTTTTCCGGTACCTTTGATCCTGAATTTCATAAAAACTTTATAGGTACTCCAGATATTACTATGTGGGCAGCCTTTAAAGAACAATTTAACGTTGATGCAGACATTGAACATCTATTGGAACTTAAATTTGACCTTTTTATTCAAAACCTAGATCAGGTTCCCCTAATTGATGGTCTTGAATATTTAATGTCTATCCTTTCTAAAGAGGGTTATTCCTTAGCGCTGGCTTCCTCCAACGGTAGAAAAGTTGTTGATAATATCATTGAAAAGTTTAAACTCCATCGATACTTAGATTTTTCAATAAGTGGAGATGAGGTAACCAATGGTAAACCTCATCCAGAAATTTTTTTAACAGTTGCCAAGAAGTTTAATATAAAACCTTCAGAATGTCTGGTTATTGAGGATTCTGAAAACGGGGTAAAAGCAGCTAAGGCAGCTGGTATGAAATGTATTGGATATAAAAATCCTAATTCCGGTGACCATGATTTATCTATAGCTGATTTAATAATAAGTAATTATTCTGAATTAAACCTGGAGACTATGAAAAATCTNNTTTTTTACTTTAACACTATATCAGATAAATTAATATTCTCTTTGTATCCTTAGGGCCAACTACCCCTAGCTTTAATCCTTCACTTTTCTAGCTACATACTTATAACTTCATATCCATCTTCTATATAGTCTTTCATACCTGCATGACCAGACATATCCTCTAACATGGTTAAACCAGATTTTTTATTTTCTTCCAATACTCCCATTACCTTTGAACAGGCAAAACATACTCCAGCTATAAGCCCTAGTTCTTTTGCCTTCTTATATAGAGGGTTGTTCTCCCTTTCAAATAAGGACACCAATTTAACAGAGGCTCCCTCAAATATAATTTTAACTTCCCCATCTCCATTATGTAAATCCAAGGCATTTAATAGAATATGCTGAAAACACATTTTTTCTCCGTTCATACCATAAAATAAAACCTTTTTCACAATATTTCCCCCTTAATATATTAGAAACTTTATACTTAAATTCTAATACAGCTTAAAATTATAATATACAATAAGAATCTCCTTTGTTTTTTNNTCTTCCCTCTTCAAAAAGCTTCTTTCCAGTATTTTCCTGTACCATGTCTAGACATGCACAATCTAAAGCTACAGGGTCTTTAGAGGCAAGAACCCCTATATTATCTGCAATTAATTCCATAGGCCTACCCAAACAATCACATTCTTTAGTGATATTATGGACAAAGGTTATATATGTAATGTCCTTTCCCTTAGAAGCACCATAGGCATATTCTGCCAGCTTTTCTCTAAGTTTGGATCGGTCCCAGTTATTTCTTATTGCCCCCTCTGGACATACAGCAATACAACCTGCACATCCTACACATTTGTCCTTATCAATAATAGCATAATCCTCTAAACAAATAGCATCGAAATCACATTTTTCAACACATAGACCACAGGCTATACACTTCTCACTTTCCACTATAGGAGAAAGACCAGAATGTTGGGCAAGTTTACCACCCCTAGAAGCAAAGCCCATTGCTAATTGCTTTATTGCCCCTCCAAATCCCGCTGATATATGGCCCTTAAAATGGCTCATCACAATTAACTCCCTATAGTTTCCATAGGCCGCACCTATCTTGCACCGGTCTATATACTCCTTATTTATTTCTATTTCATTATATTCTGTCCCCCATTCTCCGTCAGCTATAACAATAGGGATTTGGGTAAATCCATGTTCCCTAGCTATCCTTATATGATCTTTAGCTCTAGTTCTTGCTCCCCTATATAATACGCTTGTTTCAATAAAGAAAGGAGATATACCTTTTTCTTGTAAATAATTAATAATAGCATCATAACAAGTGGGAGGCATATAGGTTATATTTCCCTTTTCTCCAAAGTGAACCTTAATTGGCATTTCTTTGACTAAGGATTGTTTTGTATCTGATTCCAGCTTCTTAAATAATTCTAGGGCATCCTTACCTAATTCCGCATAATCTATCCCAGAATTCTCAATAAAATATACTATGCTCATAAATCTACCTCCTTTTATTGAGTTCACCAATAATTATTATTAAAGAATCAATTTATTTAAGCTTATTTCTATTTTATACCATAAGCTCTTACTTGTCCAAAGGTCTTATATAATTCTTAAATAATCTTTATGCCCCTAAATAGATATCCTTCTGATTTCCTTATATCCCTGTTTTTCATTATTAAATCAATAAGTAGGTGTTCTAACCTACTCCTTTGGTTGCCTTTTAAAAGTATGCCTTCTATTATTTTAACTCAATAATTTTACCTGTTCTACCCCTTCTATTTCAGATAATTCCATTTGAAATTTATTTATATCCAATTGCTTTTCAAATATTAAAGAACATTCTATCTCTAAAATATCCTTATCTAAAGGCATAGTATCATCCCTTTCTAATATAGAATAATCATATTTTAGCTCATCCTTATTTACCTTTAGATCCTTAATCCTTATATTATTCTTAGCAAATACATTGGCTAGATTTCTCAATAAATCTGCCCTCTCCTGGCATAATAAAATTATTTTTCTATTCCTTTTTTTAAAGGCTTTTTCTATTTTATTTAGATACCTAAGTGATATAAGGGTAATTCCTGCAGTTACTAATCCCCCTATATAAAATCCACCACCTATTGCAATTCCTATGCCACCACACACCCATAAGCTAGCTGCCGTTGTCAATCCTATTACAGTATCACCATTCCTTAAAATTGTCCCTGCACCTAAAAAGCCTATTCCGCTAACTACTTGGGCAACTAAACGGGAAGGATCACTGCCATACTTAATACCAACTTGAACAGATATCAACATTATTAAAGCTGAACCTATTGTCACTAATATATGGGTACGAAATCCTGCAGCCCTATTTCCACTTTCTCTTTCTAAACCAATAATCCCTCCAACAATGGCAGATAATACTATTCTCAATACAAGTTCAGGATTGCTAATCATACCTATACTCCCTTCTAGGAAAAGGAATAACCTTACCCCTTATCCCTAACTAATACCCAACAAATATTTATCTATATTATATAATTCACCTATATACATATCAATCAAATACAAGCTTTTACTATTGAATTATCTCTTCTTATCTAATGCCTTAACCCTTTTATACTACTTGTTCTTCCAATTTCAGTAAGATATAATTGTCCTAGGTGATAAAATGGAAAAGGGAAAAGGCTCTTTTATTAAAGCTAATGATGGATTTAAAATATTTCTTAGAACTTGGGAGAATGTAAGGGACCCTAAAGGTATTGTCCAAATATTTCATGGAATGGCAGAGCATAGTGGAAGATATGACGACTTTGCCAATTTTTTAAATTCTAAGAAATATATAGTATATGCCAATGACCATAGAGGCCATGGTCTTTCCCTCATTGAAAACAATGTTTTAGGCTATGTAGGGAAAGATGGCTTTAATAATATAGTAATGGATGAGAAAATAATATCTGATTTTATTAAAGAAAAGTACAAAGATTTACCCCTATATATATTCGCCCACAGCTTCGGTTCCTTTATAGGCCAAGAATATATAATAAGGTATTCTAAAGACATAGATGGAATGATACTTTCTGGGTCAGCAAAACAAACAGGGATAGAACTGAAAGCCGGCAGAATGTTAGCTAGTGTCCAATATAAGTATTTAGATAATAAGTTGCCAGCAAAATTATTAGATAAGCTATCCTTTAGTACTTATAATAGCAAAGTAGCAGACAAAAAAACCAAATTTGATTGGCTGACCAGTGATGCAAAAGAGGTGGACAAATATATTAATGATAGCCTATCAGGCTATATATCCCCTATAGATTTTTATTATAATATGTTTAAAGGTTTTAAAGAATTATATAAAAGAGATAGATTAGCTCAAATAAGAAAAACCTTGCCTATACTTATCTTATCTGGTGATAAGGACCCAGTAGGCAAATATGGTAAATCTATCACAAAACTTTATAATTTATATTACAACCTAAATATAGAAAAGCTTACCCTAAAGTTATATCCTAATGGAAGACATGAATTATTAAATGAAATAAATAAAATAGAAGTCTATAATTATGTTTATAATTGGATAAAAACTGCTTAACTTATCCTCCAGCCACTGAGTAATTGGTGGCCTTTTTTATTCTGATAATTTCCCCTTCCAATAGTAATTTATTGACCTTGGCTCTAAATATAATGAACTATTTAAATATCCTGCCTTTCTACCCAACGGTTATTTAGCTTTCCACTTTTCGGCTATTTCTTACTGCTAGGCTAATTCCTAGCATTTTCTCCAACTCTATTTCCTATATAGTCCTATACAGGGATTTTTTATTTAAAAATGCATATCTCTAATAAAAAATGCTAATACTTTTTTAAAGGTGATATTATGATTTTTCGGAGAAATGGCAACAAAAAAATAAAACATAATAATATATTTTATGATGAGCTGCCGGATTCTATAGATGCTAAATTAAACACTCAAACTATAAAGAGCTTATTAGGTGATGGTAGTGATGTGGAGTGTAAAACCATATTTATCGGTGATAATCGCTTACCTATAACTATTATATTCATTGATGGGCTAGCAGACCAGCAATTAATTAGTGACTTTATTTTAAAACCCCTTATGGAAGATAAGCAGTTTAAAGAAGCAAAGAATATAAAGAAAGTAATAGAACTAGTGGAAGATGGTTATGTTTACTTTTCTAGCCAGGAAAAAAGGTTGAATATTAAAGATGTGATATTGGATATATTAAGTGGTAATACCGCCCTTATTTTTGATATAGAAAATACTGTATTTACCTTTGATACCAAGGGATTTGAAAAACGTGCCATTTCTGAACCTACAGGAGAAAATATTATTAAGGGAGCAAAGGATTCCTTTGTGGAGAATTTAAGGACAAATACCGCTACCATTAGAAAAAAATTAAAAACCCATAAACTTATGATAAAAGATTTTACCATTGGAAAAGAATCTAATACAAAAATTGCTATTGTATATATTAAAGGTATTGGAAACGAAAATATTGTTAAAATACTTAAAGAAAGATTGGACAATATCAATATAGATGGTGTACTAACCACTGGTGTAATTGAAGAAAATATTATTGATAATAAATACTCCGTCTTTCCCCAGGTAATATATACCGAGCGACCAGATAAATTTTGTGCAAATGTGATAGAAGGTCGGATTGGACTGATAATTGATGGTTTTCCTATAACCTATATTGTTCCTGTTACAATTGGCTCATTCCTACAGGCGCCTGAGGATTATGCCTATAACTATTTTGTTAGTTCGGTTATCCGCTTCCTTCGCTTTTTTCTAATGTTTACAACCTTATTATTACCGGGATTTTATATTTCAATAGCTACATTTCACCATGAGATGATACCTACTCAGCTTGCCTTAGCGATAACCGCTTCAAAGGAAGGGGTGCCCTTTCCTACCTTTGTGGAAGTTATCTTCCTGCAAATAGCCTTTGAAATACTTACAGAAGCAGGTCTTCGGCTTCCCCAAAATATAGGTCAAGTGGTCTCAATTGTGGGGGCTGTTGTAATAGGCCAAGCTGCTGTGGAAGCTAATCTTGTTTCACCAGTGGTGCTGATAATAGTGGCTGTAACGGCTATTTCTAATTTTACCATGCCTAATCAGGACTTTTCCAATGCCCTAAGGGTGTGGAGGATTTTATTTGTTCTTTTAAGCAGTATTATAGGTCTTTTTGGTTTAAGTCTAGCAAGTATAATACTGCTCCATCATTTATCAAATATGGAGGTATACGGAATTCCTTACCTGGTGCCTTTTGTTGGGGAAGAAGGGAAGCAACTCCAGGATAGTATTTTTAGACTGCCCTTTTCCACCTTATATAAGCGACCAATTGGTTTAAAAACAATAAATAAAAAAAGGCAGGATTAAGATGAAAATACAAACTAGCAAAAAAATTATCTTACTTTTATTAACCTCCTCTCTACTTATCCTAACAGGTTGTAAGGTTGCATTCTTTGGCAGGACAGAAATGGAACGAAATGAATTTATCAGGGTGGTAGGAATAGATAAAATAGATGAAGGGGTAAAAATAACCATAGTCACTGAGGATTTTAGCTCCCAAAAGGGAGGTACTAATCCTCAAAAAAAATCTAATGTAAAGACTGCAGAAGGTAAAACTGTCTTTGAAGCCATTAGAAACTTTTGGAGTTTTGTAGATAAGAAACCCTTTTTTGGTCGGGTGGAATATCTTCTCATAGGAGAGGAAGCAGCAATGGATGGCCTCTTAAAATACATTGACTTCTTCTGTCGAGACTCTGAAATTAGGTTAAACTTAAAAGTATTTATAGTATCAGAAGCTAATGCCCAAGAGGTCATTGCAAAAACTAATGAAGAAAATTCTTTTATATATGATAAGTTAAGGGGAATTACTGAAAATCAATGGGGAAATTCCACATTTCAAAAAGTAGACCTTATAGAAACTATGTATATTCTAGATTGTGAATACTTAGCCCTTTATCTTCCCTGTATTCATCTAATATCTCCTAAAGATGGGGTGCTTAATAATTCTCAAAGTATTATGGTAAAAGGCTTTGCTATTTTTGATGGAGATAAGCTTGTATTAGATAAACATGAAGAGTTGGGAAGGGGAATTAATTGGCTAAAGAGTAATATTCAATCAGGTGTAATTGTAGTAAAAAGCCCTAAGGGGGCCAATGTTTCTTTAGAGATAATTGACAGCAACACAAAATATGAAGCTAAAATAATTGAAGATAAGCTTATAATTACTGTTAAGGTGCAAATACAAAGTAGTATAAATGAAATAAATTCTTCTGAAGATATATTTACAGCTGATACCATTAAAAATTTGGAGAGACAGCAGGGGGATATAGTGAAAAATGAAATTACTAAAGTTATAAAATATGCCCAAAAGAAAAAATTAGATTTTATTGGGGCAGCAGATGTGGTATTGCATAAGTTTCCTATTTTATTTGAAGATTTATACAAAGACCAATGGGAGGAAATACTTTCTGATATTAAATTTGATGTAATTGTTTATCCAAATATAATTAAAACTTATGATATTAGAGAACCAAATAGAAGTAAGATAGGAGAAGGAAAATGATTCCTTTATTCATCCTTGTAGCCGGAGTAAGTATTTTTGAAATAAGTATTATGGTAAAGAAAAAGCAAAAAAAAGAAATAATAGTCTTTATTTTCTTTGCCCTAATAACTCTTGTTTTTGGTCTTTGCTATTTTTTAAACCCTAGTAAGAAAAGTATTATTTATTGGATAATGAATATTCTAGGATTAATTTATTAACAAGGGAGGTGTGTATATGCTAAGTGACAGTAAAAAAATATCCATAAGACAGGCAGGATTTCTTTTTATAACATATATCTTCACTACCTCCATTAACCTTATTCCAATCTATACTTCCATAAAGGCAAAACAGGGGGCATGGCTTGCTCCCATTGGAGTAATAGGAGTATTTATTTTACTATCTTTTATTTGGCAGGGATTTTATAAACAATATACTAATTCTTCCCTAATGGAAATATATACTGATATAACAGGTAGATTTGTGGGTAAGGTTCTTATTATTTTACATCTTTTTTGGATGTTTCTATTAACAAGCCTTTACCTGCGCATCCTTATTCATAGACTGGTGGAGTCCATATACGCTAATGTAAATATGGATATCTTTGCTATACCTTTCCTAATTGTGATAGTATATACCCTTAGATTTGGCTTAGTCCCTTTAGCTAGATTTAATGAGATTGTTTTTCCACTTTTAGCACTAGTTTTTTATATGCTTGTTGCTCTAATTCTCCCAAATATAAAAATTAAATTTCTTACACCTGTCACATATCGAAGTATAATTCCAATCTTTCAAGGTGGTGTTGGGATTTTAGGTGTTTTTGCATATTTTACCTTGCTATTTATAGTAGGAGATAAAATTAATAACAAAGAAAAGATTGTAAAGACAACCCTTCAAATATCTATATTTTTGGTCCTTTCCTTAACTGCAATAATTAGTGTAGCTATAGGAGTGTTTAGCTATAAAGTTGCCCAGCGAGTTCACCTGCCCTTTCTTATTGCAGTAAAACAGATATCCTTATTTAATACATTAGAAAAAATCGAATCTGCCGTCTTACCTTTTTGGTTATTATCAGATTTTGTTCTTATTTGCTTTTTTATGATTTGTACTTTAAGCTTATTACAATACTTATTTAACCTATCCAGTACACAGCCCTTTATCAATATATATGGAATTTTACTATTTATACTTTCTAATTTGGTTGCAAATAATTTCTTTGAAATACAATATTTCTTTGAGGATTTTATGATATATGTAAATATTTTCTTTGGATTTATTCTGCCCACACTAATACTAATTATTGGTAAGATTAGAAAGAAGGTATAGCATATAAAAGGCCTTGGCAAGATTGTTCTACATTTAGTAGTCATCCCTTTTTATAGTTATAATCTCTACCCTATATTCCCCTTCAATTAAAGCTATACATTTGTCCAATATTTGATCAGCATAGGAATTAGCATTAGTAACAATAGCAACCCCTATTATGGAATGCCTAGGGTTATTTATGGCATCTATTTCCGATATAGACACATTGAATTTTTGGCGGCAACGACTTATCAGACTTTTTACAATCCTTCTTTTGTCCTTTAGTGAATTAGACTCCGGAATATAAATATCTAGTTCTAATGTTTTTACTATCATAAAATCTCACCTATTAAAAAATCTAGTAATTATTTTATTATATCATAGTTGAAAATACTGTCAGCTTACCTTTTCCCTAAAGATTTTCTTTTTATAATTTAAACTTTTAATAATATAAATATTTTATATAAGATATTTTAATAGTTTTATGGTATTATTAAGATGAAAAGATAAATAAATACTCATATAAGTCTCATAATAAGGTTGGGACGTTTCTACTAAATGACCATAAATCATTTAACTATGAGTGAAAGTGTACCTAGGGTTCCGGGGACTTTTCCTGCTGGACCGAGCGGTACAAATACTGCTTAGGTAGTATTACACCGAAGGGATAAAAGCCCAGTCGGGTAGGTTTCGCTTCCTACCTGGCTGGGCTATGTTTGTTTAGGTTAAATAAAGGAGGTTTTAAAATATGGAATTGATTTATAAGGGTAAGACTAAGGATGTATATGCATTAGAGGATGGAAATTACTTATTAAAGTTTAAGGATGATGTTACTGGAGAGGATGGGGTCTTTGACCCTGGAGCAAATACTGTGGGCCTTACCATCCAAGGAATTGGACAATCTAGCCTTAGATTGACAAGCTATTTTTTTAGTAAATTAAATGAAATGGGTATTCCCACCCATTATATCGATTCCGATATTAGTAGTAGCTCTATGACGGTGTTGCCAGCTAAAATGTTTGGAAAAGGTGTAGAAGTTATTTGCCGATATAGGGCGGTAGGAAGTTTTCTTCGCCGATATGGCCTATATGCTAAAAAGGGACAGGCCCTAGATTCTTATGTGGAGATTACCCTAAAGGATGACCACAGAAATGATCCCCTAATAACTGATGAAGGATTGGAAATGCTAGGTATAATGAAAAAAAATGAATATAACACCCTAGTAAGCCTAACTAGAAGGATTAGTAAAATAATAAAAGATCAGTTAGCTACTGAGGGTATTGAGCTATATGACATAAAGCTGGAATTTGGAAAAGTTGGAGAAGACCAGCATATTGCACTGATAGATGAGATTTCCGGAGGAAATATGAGGGCATATAAGGATGGGGAATATATCCCTCCCCTTAAATTAGAAGAATTAATACTAAGGAGGTCCTAATGAATAATAAGAGAATATTTATTGAGAAAATCCCCGGTACCAATATGGAGGCGGAAAACCTATTAAAGGAATTTCAAGGTTATTTAGCCCTTCCAAATTTAAAAAATGTTAGGCTATTAAATGTCTATGATCTTTTTAATGTAAAAGAGGATCATGTAAAGGCTATTGTTGAAAAAATTCTTTATGAGTCCCCAATAGATAATATATATTATAGCTTACCTCCATTAAAAAAAGAGGAAAAGTTTTTTAGAATAGAATATCATCAAGGGGAATTTAACCAAAGGGAAGATGCTACCCTTTCTTTAATAAGGGACTTTCTAGGATTAGATGAGGTTAATGTTCACCATTCAAAGATTATTATACTCGAGGGTATAAACCAACAGGACCTTAATAAAATAAAATCCTATTATATTAACCCTATTGAATCCAAGGAAGTAGAATTAAATGCCTTTCAATATGAATTAGTAGAAGGCGAAGCTAAAGAAGTAGAGTTTATCAATGGATTTATAGAGATGAATTCAGAAGAAATAGCTCATCTAAAGGAAAAATTAGGCCTTGGATTAGATATGGATGACCTATTATATTGCCAAGATTATTTTATAAAAGAAAATAGGGAGCCCAGTCTTGCTGAACTAAAGATGATTGATACCTATTGGTCAGACCATTGTAGACATACCACCTTTATGACTGAAATCATAGATATAGATATTGAGCAGGGAAAATATCAAGAAATGTTTGAAGAAGCCTTAGGCCAATACATAGATTCAAGGAAATATGTCTATGAAAACAATAATAAGCCTATGTCCTTAATGGACCTAGCCACTATAAATATGAAAGAAACCTTGAAGAATGGTAGCTTGGACAATAAGGAAGCTTCTAAAGAAATAAATGCTGCTAGTATTGAAGTGGATGTGGATGTGAATGGTAAAAATGAGAAATGGCTTTTGATGTTTAAAAATGAAACCCATAACCACCCTACAGAGATGGAACCCTTTGGTGGGGCTGGTACCTGCCTTGGTGGTGCAATTAGAGATCCCCTCTCCGGGAGAGCCTTTGTATATCAAGCCATGAGGATTACTGGTGCTGGAGATCCTACCCAAGACTTTGAAAAGACATTGACAGGAAAGCTCCCCCAAAGAAAAATCACCAGGGGAGCTATGGAAGGATACAGTGACTATGGAAATCAAATAGGTGTTGCCGCAGGATATATAAATGAATTTTATCATCCTGGCTTTATAGCTAAACGGATGGAGTTAGGCGCCCTAGTTGCCGCCGCCCCAAAAGATTGGGTCTTTAGAGGTACAGCCCAACCAGGAGATTTGATTGTTCTAGTTGGTGGAAAAACAGGACGGGATGGACTAGGCGGGGCGGTGGGCTCCTCAAAGGTCCAGACAACAATGTCATTGGACACTGCCGGTGCAGAGGTGCAAAAGGGTAATCCACCAATAGAGAGAAAGATTATCAGACTCTTTAGAAATCCAGAAGCCACAAGGATGATTAAGGTCTCCAATGACTTTGGGGCAGGAGGTGTTTCTGTGGCGGTAGGAGAATTGGCAGAAGGTCTTTATATAGACTTAGATAAAGTACCACTAAAATATCCCGGTCTAAATGGTGGAGAAATAGCATTATCTGAATCCCAGGAAAGAATGGCAGTGGTTATAGCTAAAGAAGACCTGGATAAATTTATTGCCCTTGCCCAGTTAGAGGATTTAGAGGCCAGTGTTATAGCAAAGGTGACTGATGAAAAGAAAATTCAAATGGTATGGCGGGGCAAAACTATTATTAATATTAATAAGGATTTCTTAGATACTAATGGCATTAGAAAGAAAAGCTCCCTATATATTACCAATCCTCAATGTAATAATTATCTAACTAAAAATCCAAATCATATAAAAAATAAAGATCTGAAAGAGGATTTTATCCTTAATATTAACACCCTTAATACTGCTAGTCAGAAGGGGCTAATAGAGAGATTTGACAATACCATAGGTTCTATCTCCGTCTTAAGCCCATTAGGAGGAAAATATAAGCTGTCTCCCCAGGAGGGTATGGTAGGAAAAATCCCCGTCCTTAATGGAGAAACTAATACCTGTTCTATAATGACCTGTGGCTATGACCCATTCTTATTTGATTGGAGTACCTTTCACGGTGGATATTATAGTGTAATAGCATCTATTGCTAAAGTGGTAGCTCTAGGTGGAGATTATAAAAATATAAGACTTACCTTCCAAGAGTACTTTGAAAAATTAGAAAATAATCCTTATAAATGGGCCAAACCCTTTACTGCATTACTAGGGGCATTTATGGTGCAAAAACAATTAAATATCCCCAGTATAGGAGGAAAGGACAGTATGAGCGGTAGCTTTGAAGACCTCCATGTTCCCCCTTCCCTAATTAGCTTTGCTGTAGTAACTGATAAGATGGACAATATAATCTCTAAGGAGTTTAAAAAAATTCATTCTAAGGTGGTACTGATTCCCCTCCACATAGATGAAAAGGGTCTAGTAGACTTTAATCAATTAAAGAAAAACTATACTAGAATAAAGGAATTAGCAAATGATGGAAAGATACTATCTAGCTCCAGTATCGGATTTGGAGGAATAGCAAGAAGCGTCTCAGAGATGGCCTTTGGTAATAGGATAGGGTTCAGATTTGAAGAAAATATCAATGAACAACTTTTTAAACCCCTATATGGTTCTATATTATTAGAGTTAGACCAGAACCAAAACCTTTCGGAAATTTTTAAAGGTATAGATTATACCCTTGTTGGTAGTACTATTGAAGAAAGGGTAATCATTATAAATAAAGAGAAAATTGACCTAGAACTATTGATTAAAAAATGGTTGTCCCCTTTAGAAGAGGTCTTTCCTATTCAAGGACAGGGGGAAGAAAAAATAAAAAAGTTCTTCTTTAATAAAGGTCCAAGGATAAAGTCTACAAAATCCTTAGCAAGACCTAAAGTACTACTCCCAGTATTTACCGGCACCAATGGGGAATATGATATGGCCTATAGCTTTATAAAGGCGGGGGCAGATGTGGATACCTTTATCTTTAACACCTTGACCAAAAATTCCATTGAGGAATCCTATAAAGAACTTTGTAAAAGAATTGGGGAATGTCAGATTATAGGTTTTCCAAATGGAAGCTTATATGGAGCCCAACCAGAATCTAGTGGAAAATTATTAAAGATTATACTAAATAACCCCTATGTAAAGGAGGCTATTCATAACCATCTATATAGTCAGGACGGACTTATACTAGGTATTGGCGAAAGTTTTAATGGCTTAATAAAATCCGGCCTTATAGAGAAGGGAGAAATTTGTGATATAGAAAGTCCTTCCTTCTATATCTCCCATAATATCTCCGGTGAATTTTTATCAACAATGGCCGATATAGAGGTAGTCTCTAATCTTTCACCCTGGATGATGGATATGGATTTAGGTAATGTCTATACTAGTCCCTTAGCCACCAGGGAAGGAAGAATCCTATTGCTAGATAATGGTGATGATTTATTAAACAGCGGTCAAATCGCCACCCAATTTGCCAAGGAAAATATCACAGGTTCCCAATTGGGGATTGAGTCCCTAACCAGTCCTGATGGCAGGGTGCTAGGTACAATTTCTTCTATAGATAGATTGGGAATGGGACTATATAAAAATGTAGATATAAAAGCAATCCCTAATATTTTTAAAGCTGGAGTTAAATATTTTAAATAGAGGTGATAAATATGAAGGTTGGTATTGTTATGGGAAGTATTTCCGATAAGCCTATTGGGGAAAAAGTAATAGATATATTAAAAAAATTTGATGTGGACTATGAAATCAGAGTTATTTCCGCCCATAGAACCCCAGATATTGCTGTGGACTTTGCAAAAAATGCTGAGTCAAATAATATAGAGGTTATTATTGCCATAGCAGGAAAGGCTGCCCATTTAGCTGGTGTTATGGCAAGCATTACTCCCCTTCCAGTTATAGGTGTTCCTGCAAAGTCCTCCACTATGGACGGTTTAGACTCCCTACTCTCTGTTGTCCAGATGCCTAAGGGCATTCCTGTGGCAACAGTGGCAATAGAAGGAGGGGAAAATGGTGGGCTATTGGCAGTCCAAATGCTCTCCATAAAATATCCAGAATTAAGAAAAAAAATTGCAGCTTATAAAAGAGAAATAGCAACAGAGGTTATAAAAATGGATGAGGAAATTAAATCCCTAAGGAGGTAAAGCTACTTGAGTGGAGTTGTAGGTATTTTTAGCAAAAAAATAAAGCATGTATCCCAAATTCTCTATTATGGTCTATATGCCCTACAGCATAGAGGGCAGATCAGTGCAGGAATAGCAGTAAATAATAATGGTTTTGTTGACCATTTTAAAGAATTAGGTTTAGTCCATGAGGTCTTTCCAAAGGAGACCATGGATAGACTTAGGGGAGATATTGCCATTGGTCATGTCCAATATGGAACATCTTCCCAGAGGCAGAACACAATGAATGCACAACCTTTAGTAGTAGGTTATAAGAAGGGAGCGCTGGCATTATCCCTAGATGGGGAAATAGTTAATTTTCTTGAATTAAGGGATAAATTAGAAGATAGGGGTATTATATTCCAATCAGACCTTCATGGTGAGGTAATTGCCAACCTAATTGCCAGATATCACAGGGATAATCTGGAAGAGGCAGTATTAAGGGCATTAGATGATATAGTAGGCTCCTACGGACTTTTAGTAATGAGCAATGAAAAATTAATAGCTACTCGGGATCCTTTTGGATTAAAACCTCTTTCCTTAGGAAAGATGGGGGAAGATTATGTGCTGGCCTCCGAAACCTGTGCCTTTGATACCATGGGGGCAAAGTTTATCAGGGTGATAGAACCTGGTGAAGTGATAGTCATTGATAAAGATGGTATAAAGACCATTCAAAACAAACCAAAAGAAAGAAATCTTTGCCTTTTTGAACTTATTTATTTTGCCCGACCAGATAGTAAGGTAGATGGTAAAAGTATCTATCTATCAAGGATTGAAGCTGGAAGACAACTAGCTAGAGAAGCACCTATAGATGCTGATATTGTTATTGGGGCACCAGATTCAGGAATTGTAACGGCAATAGGATATGCGGAAGAATCTAAGATTCCCTATGCTGAAGGATTAATAAAAAATAGATATGTAGGCAGAACCTTTATCCAACCAACCCAAGAGCTTAGAGAGCAGGGTGTGAGGATTAAGTTAAACCCATTAAAGGAAAACATAGAGGGAAAAAGAGTTATTTTAGTGGATGACTCCATTATTAGAGGCACTACTATTACTCGAACTGTAGCAATGCTTAAGGAGGCTGGGGCTAAAGAAGTGCATGTGAGAATTGCCTCTCCTCCTGTTATAAGCTCCTGCCATTTAGGAATGGACACACCTTCAAAGGAGAATTTAATTTCTGCTAATAAATCTATAGATGAGATAAAGAAAATTATTGGTGCAGATTCTCTTTATTTTATTTCCTTGGAAAATCTAATTAAGAGCAATGGTGGGGATAATGGATTTTGTACAGGCTGTTTTACAGGGGTGTATCCTATAGAACCAAAATAAAAAAGGAGGATTGCCAATGTCTTTAACATATAAAGATGCAGGAGTGGATAAAGAATCGGGCTATAAACAGGTACAGCTTATAAAAAATTTAGTAAAAAAAACTCATATACCGGGAGTACTATCGGACATAGGAAGCTTTTCCGGTCTATTTAAATTGGACATAAAAACATTTAAAGAGCCTGTATTAGTATCAGGCACCGATGGTGTGGGCACTAAGCTAAAAATAGCCTTTATGATGAATAAGCATAACACCATTGGTGAAGATTGTGTGGCAATGTGTGTAAATGATATTTTATGCCAGGGGGCAAAACCCTTATTCTTTTTGGACTATATCGCCTCTGGAAAGCTAATACCAGAAAAAATGGCCACCATTGTAGAGGGAATTTCTAATGGATGTATTAAGGCAAGTTGCGCCCTAATAGGGGGGGAAACTGCTGAAATGCCTGGTTTTTATAAGGAAGATGAATATGATATAGCAGGTTTTTCGGTAGGAGTAGTGGATAAAGATAAGATTATTAATGGGTTTACCATTAAAGAAGGGGATTATCTAATTGGGCTCCCATCTAGTGGAATCCATAGCAATGGCTATTCCCTAGTCCGAAAGATAGTATTTGAAAAAATGGAAATGAAGGTGGATACCTATGTGGAGGAATTAGGCACCACCATCGGAGTAGAGTTATTAAAGCCCACTAGAATATATACAAATCCAGTTTATAAATTAATAGAAAAATTTGATATAAAGGGACTATGCCATATAACAGGTGGAGGTTTTTATGAAAATATCCCTAGAATATTGCCTAAGGGATTATCCGCCTATATAAATACAAAAAATATTAATAGACCTATTATCTTTGATTTACTGCAAAAATGGGGCAATATTGATATAGATGAGATGTATTCCACCTTTAATATGGGGGTGGGGATGGTTATAGTAGTGTCTAAAAATGAATTAGATGCTATCACCACTTATCTATCAAAGATTCAGGAAGATTTTTACTTTCTAGGAGAAATAAAAAAAGATAGTGAGGGTGTTGTATTATGTCACCGGTAAAAATAGGAATATTAATTTCCGGTCAGGGAAGTAATCTCCAAGCCATAATAGACCATATAGAGTCTGGTCACATTAATGGAAAAATAGAATTGGTTATATCTAATAAAAAAGATGCCTATGGATTAGTCCGTAGCAAAAAGGCAGGTATAGAAAGTCTTTATGTCAATCCTCGGAATTTTAAAAGCAATGAGGAGTTTAATCTAAGGCTAATAGAGGAATTTCAAAGTAAAAAGGTGGACTTAATAATTTTGGCTGGTTTTTTAAAGATTCTCTCTAAAGATTTTATAGAAAAATATCCCAATAGAATAATAAATATACATCCCTCATTAATTCCCAGCTTTTCCGGGAAAAACTTCTATGGAAATAAGGTCCATGAAGCAGTATTAAATTATGGAGTTAAATATACCGGTGTAACTGTCCACTTTGTAGATGAGGGAACAGATACTGGACCAATTATTTTACAGGAAATAGTCCCTGTTTATCAAGATGATACTGTGGATAGTCTTCAAAAAAGGGTTATTGAAGTAGAGCATAGGGTTTTAGTAAGGGCTATTAAGCTATTTTGTGAAGGTAGAATCCATGTAGAGGGTAGAAAGGTTATAATTAACTAAAAGAGGTGGTCTTATGAAAAGAGCATTGATAAGTGTATATAATAAAGAAGGTATTATAGAATTCTCTAAGGAATTAGAAATGTTAGGTTGGGAAATTATTTCCACTGGTGGCACCTATAAAACTTTAAAAGATGCTGGAATAAAAGTCTCAGAAGTGGAAGATATAACAAAATTTCCTGAAATTTTAGATGGTAGGGTTAAAACCCTCCACCCCTTTATACATGGGGGCTTATTATATAAAAGGGACAATAAGGAACATATTCAAACCATAGAAGATATGGATATCTCACCTATTGACATGGTGATTAATAATCTCTATCCCTTTGAAGAGACTATAATGAAGGAAAATGTTAGTGGTGAGGAAATTTTAGAAAACATAGATATCGGTGGCCCCTCTATGATTAGGGCAGCCGCAAAAAATTATCAATATCTCACAGTCCTTATTGACCCAATGGATTATAATAAAGTTTTAGAAGAACTAAAAGACTTAGGTACTACTAGTTTAAAGACCAGGGAGTATTTAGCGGCTAAGGTTTTTAATTATACTGCTTACTATGATTCTTTAATAGCCAAATACTTTAATAGGCTTCAAGGGGTAGATTTTCCTGAAATACTAACCCTAGGATATAAAAAGCAACAGGGTTTAAGATATGGTGAAAACCCCCATCAAAAGGCTTCTTTCTATAGAGAAGTGGAAGACACTAGGGGTACTATAGCCAATGGGAAACAGCTCCATGGAAAGGAATTATCCTTTAATAATATTAATGATGCCAATGGAGCTCTAGATGCCCTTAAGGAATTCCAAGAGCCAACTATAGTAGCTGTAAAACATGCTAACCCCTGTGGTATTGGCAGTGGAGAAGATATTTTAGAAGCCTATATAAAAGCATATGAATGTGATAGCATATCAATATTTGGGGGGATTGTAGCAGCAAATAGGGAGATTAATTTGGAAATAGCCCGAAAAATAAATGAAATATTTATAGAAGTTCTAATGGCCCCTTCCTTTTCGGAGGATGCCCTAAAGTTATTAACTTCTAAAAAGAATATTCGATTAATAGAAATTGAGGATATATTATTTAACAACTATTCTGAATTGGATATAAAAAAGGTCACTGGTGGATTATTATTACAGGAAAAAGACACCACCCTACTATTAGATGATATGGAGATAGTAACTAATACCTCTCCTAATGAAAAGGAAATGGAGGATTTGTTATTTGCCTGGAAGGCAGCTAAAAATATTAAGTCCAATGGGGTGATAATAGCTAAGGATAAGGCCACCATAGGAATAGGACTAGGGGAAGTCAATAGAGTATGGGCAGTAGAAAATGCCATTAGTAGAGCTGGTGATAAGGTAGCAGGCAGTGTTTTAGCTTCCGATGGCTTTTTCCCCTTTAAAGACTCTATAGAGCTTTTGGCTAAGGCTGGAGTTAGGGCTATTATACAGCCGGGAGGATCCATTAGAGATAAAGAGGTTATAGAGGAAGCAAATGATAATAATATTTCTATGGTTTTTACAGGTATAAGGCATTTTAAACATTAGTAATAATATTGGGGGAATAAAAATGAAAGTACTAGTAATAGGCAATGGGGGCAGAGAACACGCCCTATGTTGGAAAATTAGCCAATCTTCTATGGTGGAAAAAATATATTGTGCTCCAGGTAACGGGGGAACTGCCAATATTGCAGAAAATATAAATATCCAGATAGAAGAAATAGATGAATTATTAAAATTTGCCCTAAATAATAAAATAGATCTAACTATAGTAGGCCCAGAGGCACCTTTGGTAATGGGTATAGTGGATAAATTTCAAAGGGTAGGACTAAAGATATTTGGTCCAAATAAAGAATGTGCTCAGCTAGAGGGTAGTAAGGAATTCTCTAAAAAATTTATGGATAAACATGGTATCCCTACCGCCAAATATAAAAGCTTTACTAATTTCCAGGAGGCAGTTAAAGCTATAGAAGCTTTTAGTTATCCATTGGTCATTAAAGCAGATGGTCTATGTGCCGGTAAGGGAGTAATAATATGCAATAATAAATATGAAGCACAAAAAACCTTAGATGAAATTCTTAATCAAAATATTTTCGGAAATCAGGGAAATAAAGTGGTAATAGAAGAGTTCTTAAAGGGTGTAGAAGCCTCCCTTCTGTGCTTTGTTACCAATGGAAAAATCATTCCCATGGAAAGTGCTAAGGATTATAAGAAAATATTTGATAAAGATTTAGGACCAAATACTGGGGGAGTAGGTTGTTTTTCTCCTAGTCCACTATTTACTCCTGAGCTTAAAAAAATAATTCAGGATAATATACTGGATAAAATCTCCATGGGGCTAAAAAAAGAGAGGTTAAATTTTAAAGGGATTTTATTTATAGGCTTTATGGTGGTGGCAGGAAAGCCTAAAGTATTAGAATTTAATGTTCGTTTTGGAGATCCAGAAACTCAGGTCCTAATACCCAGGTTAAATACCGATATTATTACACTATTTTTAAAGACCATTGATGGCACCCTAGAATCCTCAGATTTTAAATGGTCTAATAAATCCTGTGTCACAACAATTCTAACTTCTAAGGGCTATCCTGGAGAGTTTGTAAAGGGCCACCAGATAAAGGGAATTGACAAATTGGATAATAATATAATCTTATTCCACAATGGGACAATCTACCGAAATGAAAAGCTATTGACTAATGGAGGAAGAGTTATGTCTGTAACCAGTCTTGGGGAAACCCTTGAACAGGCAAGAAATCACATCTATGAAAATATAGATAGGATTAATTTTGAAGGAATCTGCTATAGAAAAGATATAGCCAAAATTTAGGGACAATATCTTAACAATAATTAAAAGTCTAGTAATCTATAGAAAAGGTTACTAGACTTTTAACACTACCGCCCACTGGCTTTTTATATGATATGGTAATCATTATATATCTATAGCTTTTCCTATTCTGTTTTCAAAATAATATATTTTATTGTAGCCTAAGGATTTTAATAAACTTTTTGCTTCTTTATATCCAGCACAATAGTCTTGATTAAAATGGGCATCTGAACCTATGGTGATTACACTGCCCCCCAGTTCCTTATATCTTTTTAGCACCTCTATCTTTGGATATATCCTTTTTTCTCCTTGCCTAAGGCCTGAAGTATTCAACTCTACCCCTTTATTGTTTTTAATAATGGTTTTTAATATTATATCTATTAATTCTTTATATTCTACATACTCATAATATCTTTCCTTAAAGGGCCCATATCTGGTAATAAAATCTAAATGGCCTACCACATCATAATCTTGAAAATTTTCTACCATTTCCAGAATTAATTCAAAATACCTTCTATAGGATTCCTTACGGTTCTTTTCCTTAAAAAAGCTACCCTCATAAAAATCCCCTCCATCTCCATAATGGATGGATGCTATAACAAAATCTATAGGGTATTTATTAAGAAAATTGCTTATCTCCCCTTTATGTTCCTTTTCATATCCTATCTCCACCCCAATTTTTATAGGTAATTGATACCTTTTCTCTAGTTTTTTCATGGTATGGATATATTCATCATAATCTATCAGTGGAACATAGTTTTTTTCATTTGTTCCAAAATCCTGATGATCGGTGAATATAATGTATTCAAGATCCATCTTTTTTCCATTTATTAAATACTCTTCAATAGATGCTTCACTATCAAAGGAGTACCTAGTGTGTACATGGTGGTCAATATATTTCAATACTATCTTCTCCTATTCCATTCTGCTTCTTAACTCACTATTTATTTCATCTAAGGTTATTCTTTCATTAACTAATAAAACCAATAGGTGATATAATAAGTCACCCACTTCGTATATTAGTTCCTCCTTATTATTCTTGGCACCAATGATAACTTCTGATGATTCTTCCCCAATCTTTTTAAGGATTTTATCCAAACCCTCATTAAAAAGATAATTAGTATAGGACCCTTCTTTGGGGCTTTCCTTTCTACCGGCTATTATACCATAGAGCCTTTCTAAAGTATGATTTTCACCTTTCTCCTTTAAGACCTCATTAAAAAAGCAGGAATAACTTCCAGTATGACAAGCCACACCTTTTTGATTTACCTTCAGCAATATAGTGTCGCCATCACAATCATAATAAAATCCTTTTACCTCTTGAATGTTTTTAGAGGTCTCACCCTTTTTCCAAAGGCATTTTCTAGATCTGGAATAATAATGGGCAATTTTTGTCTGTAAGGTAAGCTCCACTGCCTCCTGATTCATATATGCCAACATTAATATTTCCTTAGTCCCTACATCTTGGACAATGGCTGGTATTAATCCATTTTGATCATATTTAATATTCATTAAATCTAACCTCTATTCCCTTTGACTTTAAATACTCTTTTAATTCTCTAATCTCTATTATCCCATAGTGAAAGACACTGGCTGCCAATAATCCCTGGGCATTGCCTTGTTTTGCCCCATTATAAAAATCCTCCAATTTACCAGCTCCCCCTGAGGCAATAATAGGAATAGTGATCTTTGAGGTGATAGCCTTTAGTAAATCTATATCATAACCCTCCCTGGTACCATCTTCATCTATGCTATTTACAACCAACTCTCCTGCCCCAAGATTCATTCCTTGGATAGCCCATTCTATGGCGTCCATGCCAGTATCTTCTCTGCCTCCCCCAGAAAAAACCTTCCACTTTCCTTCCCCAATCTTTTTTACATCTATAGATAATACTATTTTTTCCGAACCAAATTTTTCAGCGGCTTTTTTTATAATGGTTGGATTTTTTAATGCTCCAGAGTTAATAGACACCTTAGTGGCACCCCAATTTAAAACATCTTCTATATCCTCTAAACTATTGATTCCACCCCCTACTATTAATGGGATATCAATAGATTTTCCTAAGCTCTCTATAAATTCCAAGGATATCCTTNNGATTTATTGTAATATTCTGCCAAATCCCGGGGACTATCTATATCAATTATATCCTTGAATTTTTTCCCCTTAACTACCCTACCATTTTTTACATCTAGGCAGGGTATAATACGGACTATTGACATTTTAACACCTCCTTAAGTACTAGATCCCCATTATATAGGGCCTTTCCTATGATTGCTCCATATATACCCATATCCTTAAGCCTTCTTATATCCTCCAGGGTGGTTATACCACCAGATGCTATTATTTCAATAGAAGACTGACTTGCTAGATCCTGGTAAATTTTAAAGTTTGGTCCCTTTAGCATCCCATCTTTTTCAATATCTGTATATACTATCCGTCTTAAGCCCGATTGTTCTAGTTCTATAATTAAGTCTAGGGCCTTTACATCTGAAACCTTTCTCCACCCGTCTGTGGCAAGGTATCCTTTTATAGCATCTATAGACAATACAATACTATCCCCATAGATCCTTATCATTTCCTTCATCCATTCCCTGTCTTTTATAGCTCTAGTTCCAATAATAACTTGACCCACTCCATAGTCTAAAAATTTCTTTATGGTCTTGCTATCCCTTATACCACCACCTAATTGAACGGGTATGGAGATATTGTCTATAATACCTTTCACTACCGGCTCATTAACCCCCACCCCATCCCTGGCTCCATCAAGATCCACTAAATGTAATATGCTAGCCCCTTCTGCCTCCCATCTTTTTGCCACCTTAATAGGGTCGGATTCATAAACTGTCATCCTATCATAATCCCCTTGAATAAGGCGAACACAAGCCTGATCCTTCATATCTATGGCAGGATAGATAATCATTATAATACCCCCTTTGTGCTTATTACATCTTCTCCTATTATCTGTACTGCTTCCCTTAAAGCCCTTCCTAAACCTTTAAACACAGCTTCTATTTTATGATGGTCATTTTCCCCCCTCATCAAATCAATATGGAGGGTTATTCCGCTGCTCATGGCAAAGGCTCTAAAAAACTCTTTAAAATCTTCAGTACTCATACTTCCAATATTTTCTCTGCTAAAGTCTAGATTTTCCACTAAAAATGGTCTATTGGAAATATCTATGGCGACTAGGGCAAGGCTTTCATCCATTGGGGTAATGGTGGAAGAAAATCTTCTAATACCCTTTCTATCCCCTAAAGCTTCCCTTAGGCCTTCGCCAAATACTATCCCTATATCCTCTGCACTGTGATGGCTATCAACTTCCAAATCTCCTTGACAGGATAAATCTATATCGAAGTTAGAATAAAATGAAAGGGCCATTAGCATATGATCAAAAAATCCAATTCCACTATTAATTTTTATTTTCCCTGTTCCCTCTAAATTCAAACTTAATTCTATATTGGTCTCCCTTGTTTTTCTTACAATATTAGCTGTTCTCATTCTTAACCTCCTGTATTGATTGTAAAAAGCCATTATTTTCTTTTGGTGTTCCTATTGTCACTCTATAATATCCCTCTAAATCTCCCCCAAAATCTCTAATCAGCACTCCTTTTTTTAATAGTGCCTTTGCTAAACCTTCTCCACCATAAAAGAATATAAAATTAGTCCAGGAGGGAAAGGTTCTATAACCCATTTTATCTAATTGCTCCCTAACCCTTGCCCTTTCAGATTTTATACTCTTTATATTGGCATAAATTGTGTCTAAGTTTTCTAAAGCCTTTATAGCCATTTTTTGGGTTAGTGAATTCACATTATAGGGAGCTCTTACTCTATTTATATAGTCAATAACTTCCTTATGGGCTATCATATACCCTAATCTAATACCTGCTAAGGCTATAGCCTTGGAAAAAGTTCTCAGCACTATTAGATTTTTAAATTCCCTTGTCCAATCTTCCAGGGGATAATCAGTAAATTCGATATATGCCTCATCTAAAATCACCATTCCATCTACTGAAGATACTATCTTTCTTATATCTTCCTTTGGTATGATAGAGCCTGTAGGATTATTAGGATTGCTTAAGAATATCAGCTTTGCTTTTTTATCTTTAATAAATTGGATAAAACCCTCTACATTTAAATACTCCATATTCTCCAAGGGATAGTCCTCATATTTTCCCTTGTTAATAATGGTATATATTTTATACATGGCAAAGCTAGGTGAAATACTAACTACCACCTCATCAAATTCTAAATAGGCCTTCATAACATAGTCTATAAGTTCACTAGAGCCATTGCCAATAAGGAGTTCTTCGGAAGTTTTATTTAATAGTTTAGACAATTTCTCCCTTACATCATCACAGCGATCATTAGGGTATAGATTTAAGTCCTCTAACCAGGGTATTCCCTCATTTGCATCTAGTTTATAGCTATGTTCTACATCATTTACCTGGTAGGGTTTAAAGCATTTTATTTCCTCTCTCAAATATTTATACATCTTCCTCCTCCAATCTTACTTTTATAGAATTAGCATGTCCTGTTAAGGACTCCTCTTTAGCTAAACTAATTATATCTGGTCCTGCATTTATTAAAGCCCCTCGTGAGTAATATACTAGGGATGTTCTCTTAATAAAATCATATACTCCAAGAGCAGAGGAAAATCTAGCTGTTCTAGATGTGGGGAGGGTGTGGTTAGACCCAGCATAATAGTCTCCAACTGCTTCTGGAGTATATTTCCCTAAAAATATAGCCCCTGCATTTTGTATATCACTATAATCCTCCATGGGATTTCTCGTCATAATTTCTAGATGTTCAGGTGCCAATCTATTGACAATAACTTTCCCTTCTTTTATGTCCTTTGTTATTATAATGGCTCCATAGTGGGCAAGGGATTTTTCTGCTATTTCCCTTCTCTGTAAGGTATGCATCTGACATTTTAGCTGGTCTAGCACCTTATCTTTTAATTCCTTTGAATCGGTTACCAAAATACTGGCCGCCCGTGTATCATGTTCTGCCTGGGCTATTAAATCCGCTGCGATAAATTTAGCATTGGCAGTCTCATCTGCTAAAATCACCACTTCGCTGGGTCCTGCAATCATATCTATACCTACCATCCCGGCCACCTTTTGCTTTGCCATAGCCACATAGATATTTCCCGGGCCAACTATCTTATCTACCTTTGGAATAGTTTCAGTTCCGTAGCACAGGGCAGCTATGGCCTGGGCCCCTCCAATTTTGTATATTTCATTCACCCCTAATAGATCCGCTGTCACTAGGATAGACTCCTTTACTTTTCCATCTTCATCAGCAGGAGTTACAATAATTATTTTCTTTACTCCGGCAATATTAGCAGGAATAACATTCATCATAACAGTAGAAGGGTAGGAAGCAGTCCCCCCTGGAATATATACACCTATCCTTTCAATGGGGTTAATAATCTGCCCTAGCATGACCCCCTCTCCTTGCTCTATAATAAACCCATTTTCTATCTGCTTTCTATGAAATTTATAAATATTATCTATAGCATTTTCTATTGCCTTTATTAAATCCTTGCTGATAATTTTTTTAGCATCTTCAATTTCCTCTTTACTTACCTTAATATCCTCTAACATATTTCCATCATATAATTGGGTATATTTTATTACTGCCTTATCTCCACTTTCCCTTACATCCTTTATAATCTGGTCCACCTTTTTTAGAACTCCCTCTGCATCCATAGAAGTCCTATTTAAAATCTTTTCTAATTTTTCTATCTCATTGGCTCCCTCTATAATCTGAATCATTCACTCACCCCCAGTATTCTCTCAATTTTTTTTATGATATTGTATTTAAATCTATAACTTGCCTTATTTGCAATTAGCCTAGCACTTACATAATCTAGTTTTTCTAATACTTCCAAGCCATTGTCTTTTAAGGTTTTTCCAGTCTCTACTATATCTACTATCACATCACTTAAATCCAGTAGAGGGGCAAGCTCCACTGAGCCATTTAATTTAATTATTTCTATTTTTTGATTTCGGTTTTCAAAAACTCTTTGGGTATAGTTTGTATATTTAGTGGCAATCCTCAATGTCTGATTTTTCTTTTTATAACTACCATTTTTAAATCCCGCAATAACAAAATTGCATTTTCCAAAATCTAGGTCTAGAATTTCATATACATCCTTATTTTCTTCTAGGATAATATCTTTACCTACTATGCCCAGATCTGCTACACCCTTTTCCACATAGGTAACCACATCCGCTGGCTTTACAAATATATATTTAACTTCTTTGTTTTTATCGGTAAAAATCAACTTTCTAGATTTTTTTTCCCGAACTATCTCCAATTCACTATTTGTAAAAAGCTCTACCCCTTTCTCTCCTAACCTACCCTTAGCTATTGCTATTGTAACCTTTTCCACCATTTTCCCCTCCAATCCTAATCCTAGTTATATAGTCCATATCTACCATAAATCCTATTGCTGGCACCCTCATTTCAAATTCCTCTGTCAATCTATCATAACGGCCTCCACTTAATATTTTTTTTGGGCTACTAATGGAATAGCCCTTAAATATAAGTCCATCATAATAGTGATAATCGGCAATCATAGACAAATCCAGTTTGATATTTTCCTTATACCCCTTATCCACTAGAAATTCTCTTATCTTCTCCAACTGTTCAATAGATTCCTTCATTTCCCCATTAATACAAAAAGGAGCTGCCATATCTACCACATCCTCTATGTCCCCCTGGATATCTAAAATTCTGTCTAATAGGGTATTATTTAATGCTAATTTCCCCACCTTATCCTTAAGTTCACATCTATTCTTTTTACTGATTAGTTCCTTTAACTCATTTTCATCATCTATACTTAGCTGAATTTCATTAAAAAAGCCATCTAAGTATTTGCTATAGCCAATTTCTAAAATATAAGGTTCTTTAAGAATACCCAATATGATAGAAGCCATTTCTAAAGCTTGGGTATCTCCTACTAATACATCTTCTCCCAAGGATTCTATTCCCATCTGATGGTTTGCTGCCACCCAGCTCTCTGGCCCATTATAATAGACCTTTGAATTATAATATATCTTAAGGGGATAGTCCCCTTCCCATTTAGAAAAGATATCCCCTAATACATTTATTGTTATATCAGGTCGTAAAACAAGTATATTAGAACCTCCACCTAACACCTTTACTATAGCTGACGAATCCTGTCTATAGTTTGAAGCCATATACTTATCATATTTCTGAAATATTGGTGGTTCTATTAGATTAAATCCCTTTTCCTCAAAATAACCTTCAATTTCCCTCTCAATACCTTTTTTAAACTTTGTTACCGCTATTTCTTCTTCAATGGTAGTAAACCTCATATTCTTCCTCCTTTATTAAAAAATGAAAACCATATGGCACGCCATATGGTTAAATATATTTCACCACAGATACATGCCCAATTTACAATAGTCTAAATAGAGCATGTATCTATGAATTACAAATTTCATAGCTACAAACTCTTATCTGTGATGGTGATGAAGTTGAATATTATTATTTTTTAATATTTTTATCATGGTTATCACCTAATAGAAAATACTTAATAGAATTAATATCTTATTTGCTTTACTATACTACAGTAGTATAGTACTAAAGTAATTAATTGTCAATAGTCTTTGGTAATTTCTACAAAATAAAGAGTTATTTCCATTCCTTCGCCGTCCAGATGTCATTCTAATTTTAGATAGTTAGGGCATAAAATATTGCAATTTATGCCAGCAATTTACCAAACCTATCTTAATTGCTACAATATTCATAAGAAAAGTCTAGGGACCTTGAGCAAGGTTCCTAGACTTTTTATATCTGATAACACCTTATTTTAAATTAATTATAATAGGAAAAGGTAACTACTGGTTTTATAAGCTCTGCTGGTTATCCTTCATTAATTGCAATGCTTCTGGAATGCTTTCAAATCCTTAGTTATTAAATTTATATTATTTTCCTCTAAATTAAAAAGGATTCCTTTATTCCGAATATTTAATATCATTATTTTTCATTAGGAATTATTTTTTCTATTAAATTTTTCCTTTATAAATACCTCCTAAAGTAGATTTAGTAATTTCGATCAAATTATCTTGTCTACTATAGGAGTAACATTCATCCTCCCTTCCCCTTAACACCTTATGATATAATTATAATTATAATCAAACTTCTAACCTTCATTTAAATGGGAGTTGATAAAATGGATAAAAAGAAACTGATGGACTTTTTCTTAAACCTAGATCGGGCTTTTTTCCTGGAAGAGCAATACAAAGCTTTTGCTAAACATGATTCCCCCTTGCCTATTGGTTTTAATCAAACCATTTCTCAGCCAACTTTAGTCTTAGAAATGACTCGTCTTCTTTCCCCTAAAAAGAGTAGTAAGGTTTTAGAAATAGGTACAGGCTCAGGATATCAAACAGCACTACTTGCTGAATTTTCAGCTGAAGTATATACTATTGAAATTATTAAAGAGCTATCCATAAAAGCACAACAAAGGCTTTCAACACTTGGCTATACCAATATATTTTATAAGATATCTGATGGTAGTTCAGGTTGGAAAGAAAATGCCCCCTTTGACAGAATCATAGTAACAGCTGGTGCTGGAAGCAAGCCCATTGATCTTATTAATCAACTAGCCACCAACGGTAAAATGGTGATTCCTATAGGATCACCCTCTATGCAAAAACTCTTTTTAATAACTAAAGATGAAGAAGGGAATATTTCTGAAAAAAATTTTGGCCCTGTAAGATTTGTTGAAATGGTAGGGGATTATGGCTGGAATGTAAAATAGTGCCATAAATACTCCTTGGCACTATAGATTTTAATATCTATGTTTGTTTCTTAGAATCATAGATAGTCTTTATTTTTTAATTTTATTATATTCCTTTAGACCTTCCGCAAGGATGTTCATGGCCTTTTTTAAAGATTCTTGATTGATACAATAGGATATTCTTACTTCATCTAATCCTAAACCTTCTGTACCATAAAATCCAGCTGCTGGTGCTAAGAATATAGTTTCATTGTCTATACTAAATTCCCTTAGAAGCCAAATAATAAAGTCCTCTGCATTTTCAACTGGTAATTTCACTACCATGTAAAATGCCCCTTGGGGTTTATGGCATACTACCCCTTCCATATTACTTAAGGCTTGGTACACCAAATCCCGTCTCTTTTTATACTCTTTTTGTGATTCAATAATATATTCCTCGGGAACATTGGTAAAACTTGTAGCACCAATTTGTTCTAATAGAGGTGCACATAGTCTTGCCTGAGCTAATTTTAGTATCTGTTTCATTAAGTCTTTATTCTTGGATGCAATGGAACCAATCCTTGCTCCACACGCACTATAACGTTTGGAAATACTGTCAATAAGTAGCACCCTATCTTGAATATCATCAATGTGGGCAAAGCTGATTAATTCAACATCGTCATATATAAATTCCCTGTATACCTCATCTGCAAATATAAATAAGTCATGTTCCTTGGCTATCTTTGCAATAAGATAGACCTCTTCCTTGGTATATACCCTTCCTGTTGGATTGGCTGGATTTGAAATAAGTATTGCCCTGGTTTTATCGGTAATTAAACTTACTATTTCATCCTCCTCAGGCAGCCTAAAGTCATTCTCCACCTTTGTATTTATTGGTATTATATTTACACTATTTTGTTGAGCCAGCAAAATATAGCTTGCATACATAGGCTCTGGAATCAATATCTCATCCCCTATATCACAGGTTACTAACATAGCCATTGACAAGGCTTCTGTTGCCCCTATTGTTACTATTATTTCTTCCTTTTTAAATAGAATATCTTTGCCTTTATAATACTTTACAAAGGAGTCAAGTAATTCTGAATAACCTTGGGAATCTGCATAGGATAAAATTCCCTTAAACTCCTTTATTTTTTCGTAAAATTCCTCAGGTGCTTCAATATCTGGTTGGCCTATATTTAACCCATAAACCTTTTTCCCTTCCTTTTTAGCTAAAGCTGCATAAGGGCTTAGCTTTCTTATAGGTGAATCTGACATATTTTGAATTCTACTAGATAGTTTCATCTTTATTCCCTCCTAAAAATATTTTTATTCAATCTTTAAAACCGCCCCTTGTGTATATTGTAGCTTAAGGGATAGGATAAAAAGACCTCTGGAAAAATTTATCAAATTTTATTGTTCTACTAAATATATCATCTTTTTTACTCCCTGCCAAGGTAAATATCTTTACTATTTAGCTTTCCCACAAATAGTCCCTTAATAACAAAAATATAAATAAAACCTAAATTATATCTCCTCTCATTCTTTATATAAACTTTTATTATTTCCTCTAAATTAATAAACCCTTTACTACTATCTCTCTTATATCCAAGGTTTTTCTTATAACTTTGCTAATAAAATAAGAAGTATTTATAAAAAATGGTTTTTTTCTATACTGCAATTGCTACTCTAAAAATCTAAGCTGGCTTTTGCCAGCTCTTTAGTTTAATGATTTTAACAATATTCTATAAACAGTATCTTTAGCTTCTTTGGTACTTATGTTTTTATGGAAATCTTTATTATTATAGTAATAGGAAAAAGATGATATAACACCTAAAACCGTCATAATTTGGTGGAATTCTGTTTCCTTAGCTGTTATTATTCCTTCCGTCCGTCCAAAGTCTAATAACTCCTTAATCTCTAAATGAACTAACTCAATAAAGTTTGATATGGTATATTCCTTGTCTCTTAAAAATTCATAAAACTTTTCAATTCCTCCTGATGATACTAATATGCTAAGTATAGATACCTTATCATTGATATTTTTTTCTATAGTGTCTAATACTTCATAAAATCTATCTTTAAAGCTCTCCTTAGTCTTTATCCTATCAGTAATAGTCTTTATTTCTTCGCCTACACTATATATTATAGCCTTAGAAATAACCTCCTCCTTAGAGCCAAAGTAATCATAGATGGTTCCTTTCCCAATATTAGCAGCTTTTGCAATATCTGATACCTTTATTGAATAAGGATTTACCCCTTCTCTTATTAGCTGAATTAACCCTTTAAATATAGCTATTTCTTTATCAGAGTATTTAATGTCTTCCATTATTTATTCATCTCCTCCTAAAGAAATCTTTTTTATTCTTTTCTTATGAAATATATTATACATTACAGGTACCACTATTAAGGTTAATAGGGTAGCATAGGTAAGTCCACCAATGGCTGTAATGGCTAGAGGTTGAATTATCTCTGAACCCATTCCTATTGCAAATGATAAAGGTAAAAGTCCTAATATGGTAGTTATAGCTGTCATCAATATTGGTCTCATCCTTGTTTTTCCTGCTAATACTAAGGCCTCTGTTAGCTCTATATCCCTTTCCCTTAATTGATTTGTATAATCTACAAAGACTATTCCATTATTTACTACAATACCTGATAATATTAGGAATCCAAGCATGGATATTATGGATAAGTCATATCCTGTAATAGCTAGAGCCAAAATTCCCCCTGTAAAGGCTAATGGTATAGTAAACATAACTATAAAAGGTGATAGTAGAGATTGGAATTCCGCCACCATTATTAAATAAATAAAGGCAATAGCGATAGCTATCATTAGAATTAAGTCCCTTAAAGAATCTTGAATCAGTTTATTTTCTCCTGCGATTTCTAGACTATAGCCCTCTGGCAATGTATAATACCTTAATTCTTTTTCTAGATCACGACTTACTAATCCAATATTATATCCCTTATCTATGGTTCCATTAATAGAAATATATCTTTCTTGGGATTTTCTCATTATGGAGCTAAGGCCCTTTTCTTCTTTTATTGTAGCTATATCCCCTATTCTTATTTCCTTTTCCCCTTCCTGCCCATCAACCTTAATTAGTAAATCCTCCAAGTCATTTCTCCCAATCTTATCTCTTTCTCCGTCTACTACTATGATGGGATAGTCTTTATTGGAAAGGGATAAAGTAGTTGTTGATCTTCCCTTAGACAATAATTCATTAACCTCACCAAAGACTTGGGCAATTGTAAGCCCTTCCTCCATGGCCTTTTCTTTATTTACAATAATTCTAATTTCTTCTGAGTTAGTATCTGCACCAATAGTGACTTCAGCTATACCTTCAGTATTTTCTAAGATTTTAGCCAGTTCTTCAGAATAATCTCTTAAGTTATCTAGCTCACGCCCTTTGACTAATATCTCTATTCCAGAGCCTCCTAAAGCGCTCATATCCATGTCTGCATCATGGATAACCACCTCTACATCTAAATCCTCTGTTAATTGAATTATTTGATTTTCTATCTCTCCATTACTTGCTTTTTTATCTTCATTTAATAGTAAATACATGGATATGGAAGAATCACCATTACCACCGCCTGCTCCCAATATCCCTATACTCATTCCACTACCCTGAAAAGCTCCCACTGTTTCTATATCTTCAATAGTCATAATTCTTTCCATAACAATATCAGACATATTTGTCGCCTCTTCAAAACTGGTGTCCTCAGGTAGTTTAAGGCTTAAAGACATTTGAGGAGGGTCCATATCTGGTAAAAAAGCTGTTCCCATATTTAAAACCCAATAACCAGATATACCTAATAAAGAAACTACTATAAGAATAACTATAGCTCTATGACCTAATGACCACCTTAATATTCTTTCATAAAAATTAGTAAATTTATTGAATAATTTGTGTTCCCTTTCTTTAGTATTCCTAAGCATTGTTGAAGCCATTGCAGGTACCAAGGTTAGGGCTACTATCAAGCTGGCCAATAATGAATATCCAATAGTAAGCCCCATATCAGTAAAAAGCTCTTTGGAAATTCCCTTTGTAAATACTATAGGTAAAAATACACAAATTGTGGTCAAAGTAGATGCCAGTATGGCCCCTGATATTTCCTTTGCCCCTTCTATGGAGGCTTCTATGGCTGTCTTTCCTTCATTCCTCATTCTATAAATGTTTTCTATTACTACTATGGAGTTATCTACCAGCATACCCACTCCTAAAGCCAAACCACCTAAAGAAATAATATTTATCGTTACCCCTGTAAAATACATCATTGCTATTGAAAATATTATACTAATGGGAATAGATACAGCTATTATAAAGGTAGGCTTTATATCCCATAAGAATACTATAAGTATTAATATAGCAAGTATCCCACCGTATATAAGGTTGTCTAACACAGAATCTACCACAATATCTATATATACTCCCTGGTCCATTAGTGTGGAAAAATTTAGCCCTTCATGTTCTGTTGCTAAATCCTCCATTTTTCTATCAATATTTTTTGATACCTCTGTTGTGGCAAAGTTGCTTTGTTTTTGGAAAGTAAGTATAATACCATTATTTCCATTTATTTTGGCATATATATCTTCAGAATTATCCTTATAGTCTATATCTGCCACATCTTTTAAATACACCTTTCCTATTGCTTCCTCTCCGGTATCAAATAAAAGAAGGTCTTCCATCTCTTCAAGACTATTAAATTTATCTCCTATCTTAACTACATACTCTGAATCTTCTTCAGATATATAACCAGCAGGCATGGAGAAGTTTTGAGCAGTTAATATTCCGGAAATCATCTTTCGAGTAATCACTCCATCTAATGAAGCCTCTTTGAAGGCTTTCTCTCGAGCATCTTCAAATTCCTTTGTCTTTTGATTTAAGGTCTTTTCACCTTGTTCTAGCTGAGTCCTAGCCTTACCCATTTCCCTATCCAAGGTATTTTTACCTATGGCTATCTGCTCTTCTTGGGCAGTTATATCCTTTTTCTGCTCTGATAAAAGTGATTTTTGTTCTTCTAGTTCTGTTAGTTTTTCATTTATAATCTTTAATCCCTGCTGAGCTTCTATTTTCCCATTAGAAATCTCTTTTAATTTTTCTTGTATTCCTAAAAGAATAAGTTTTTGTTCTTCACTAATACTATCTCCTAGGCTTAAAAGGTATTCTTCTTCCTCCTTTAATTTATTTTCCAATTGGAGTATTTGTTCTAATCCTGCTTCTGCTTCTCTTTTTGCATTATTTAATTCTTCTATACCTTTAGCTATGGCTAATTCTCCTTTAGCAATTTCCTCCTTAGCTGCAGATATTGCCTTCTCTCCTTCAATTAATTTATCTCTTTGCTTTTTTTCTTCTTCAGCTAACTTTTCTTTTCCCTCAATTATTTCCTTTTTTGCCTTNNATTATCTATTTTCTCCGGACTTATATAAACTTCTATGTTTTCTTCGATTAGTCCAACAGCAGTAACTGAAGCTACCCCACCGATACTCTCCAGCTCAGGGATAATTCTCTGGTCTACATAATGTGATAACTCTGTTACATCCTTATCTTTCATATCCACAGAAAATATACCTATTGGTAGCATATCTGGATTCATCTTTATTATCATTGGAGAACCAACACCATCCTCCCAGGCGCCCTTTATTAAATCTAAACCACTATTAATCTCTATAATCGCTGAATCCATATTTACATCATTATTAAATTCTAATATTACTATAGATGAATTTTCTCTTGAAATAGAATTGACATTTTTTATATTGCTGACAGTGGATACTATCTGTTCAATAGGTTTAGTAACTACCATCTCCACTTCCTCTGGACTAGCTCCTCCGTAAGTGGTAGCAATAACCAAATATGGTAATTCGATGCTTGGTAATAAATCTGTTTGTAAATTGATAAAAGAAATGCTTCCTAATAATAAAACTAAAACTACTCCAACTACTATTGTATATGGCTTTCTAACACTAAATTTCGGTAACATCGTATCCTCCTAATTGGAAATATAAAATCGACCGACTGGTCGGTCATGATAATTATAAAAATATTATTATCATTTGTCAAGAAAATTATTACAGACAAAGGGACGTGACAAGGGGACGGGGGTTTTGACACAATAAAAAATCCTGGTCCTCCTATTATTAAAGGTTCCAGGATTCTAAACTTTTACCTAATATCTATTTACTTTAGTTTCTCTATTATGGTTTTCAAAAATACTGGTAAATCCTTTGGAGTTCTAGAGGTAATTAAATGACCATCTATCACCACTTCTTCATCCAAATATTCTGCTCCCGCATTTACTAAATCATCTTTAATGGAGAAAAATGAAGTAACTTTCTTTCCCTTTAAATCACAGGCTGATGCCATCATCCAGGGACCATGGCAAATCGCCGCAATAAGTTTCTTGGATTTGTCCATTTCTCGGACAAAATCAACAGTTGCTTTAGTTCTTCTCATATTATCTGGAGAGAAACCTCCTGGAATCACAACCCCATCATAATTCTTAGCAGATACTTCCCCAGAGGAGTGGGTACTTTTTTCTGTAACACCTGATTTAGAAGTATAGACTGTATCCTTTTCAGACCCTATTAGATGAACCTCAAACCCCTCCTCTAATAGTCTAAAATAAGGATAGATAAGCTCCCTTTCATCAAATAAGTTTTCTATTAATATGGCTACTTTTTTCATTAGTATCCCCTTTCATTCCATTTCTTAATACTTATATACCACATATGAGATAGATTTAATCAAAATCAAGGTCTCTATTTTTAATAAAATAAATGGTCCATAATATTTCTTCTAAAGATATTTCCCATAAGTTTTTACTTCCACCCACTAGGAGTAATTGTTTAATATTTTATGGATCATAATATTTGCTACTTCTTCTATTGTTTCATCTAGTTAAATAATAACTTATTCTATCATTATATCCTTTACACTATATCCATTGATTATATTAATTCATATACTCTTTCTCTTATGATGAATACTTTTTTTCATTATACCCCTTTTATTCCCTATTGGACCTTTTTTTTCTAATTATTCCTTCTCCTTAATAGAAAATTTCATTCTCAAATGTGTTTAAGCACATAAAGAAGAGTCTTGTTTTCATTAATTTTGTATATATCACAAGACTCATTTAATATGTATCATTGTCCATTTTGTTATGTTTGAACATTTTTACTACTCTTCTAAACTTATTGCACCTGTGGGACAAGACTCTTCTGCTTCTATAGCTTCTTCCTTTACATCTGCAGGAACCGGATCTGCAATAACAATTGCTATACCCTCTTCATCCATCTCAAATACCTCTGAACATATGCTGGCACATAGTCCACATCCGATACATTCATCTCTATCCACTTTCGCTTTCATATAAGCATCCCTCCATATCACTTTTTATTAAGATATAAATTTCATACCCCTGATTATCTAGATTCAACCATGCTATTTTTACTCCATAAATATCTTTTATTTGCTCATGAATATGTCTTAGTAGACATTCCCTNNTGTGACAAGGGGACGGGGGTTTTGACACATTATGACCGTTGAATTATCCCCCGCCCTATTCCCGTTAGCTTCTCAATCTGACGAATTGTTAGGCCATATATTTCCTTCAAATCTTTTAAAAAAGCATTTCTTAGTATGGGTTCTAAGTTTTGTAAATCCTTTGGGTGTTCAACTTTACAATGTAACTTTATTATATTTATAGCTTCCCTATCTTTAACCCTTTTTATTTCTTCTGCCTCAAGGCATTTATCATCATTTTCCATATTAATAAACTCTAAAAACTTTATTTTCTGATTTCCCTTTGCCGAATCAAAGTATTGAAAAACAAAGTTCATATGGTTTTCATGTTTAGCCTTAATAATATCTTTGTAATTTGTCCATCTATAATCCTGAATCTTATCTACTACTCCTGCTTTAACAGGATTTTGTAAAATATATCTAAGAACTGTTAATAAATAAATATCATCTTCAACCGGTTCACTTTTATACCTGCCTTGAAATAAATATCCCACTCTATCATATTTTTTGTTATACCATAAAACATAACTACTTCCGATTCTTCGCATTGTATTGCCTATTGGCTCTTTTCCTTCTTTTAATAGCAAATGTACATGGTTATCCATTAAACAATATGTGTATAAAAGATACCCACAAATACTTTTATATTTCTCTAATATTTCGATAAACCTTTGAAAATCCTGATTTTCCTTGAAAATTTCTTTCCGATTTATACCCCTAATTATAATGTGATAAATACCACTTTCACCCTTTTTTCTCGCTACCCTAGGCAATGACATTCACCCCAATATGTAATCATAAATATTCTACTTATAATGATAAGCTTATTCCCTCTAAATGGAAATAGTCTAGCTCAATTGGTTAATTATACTGTGTCAGTTCCCCCGTCCCTGTGACACTTCCTATCATATACTATTAGATCATTCAAAGGATTTAAATGCATCATAAAATTTAATACCCATTTCCTTCATCCAGTTAAACTGCTTTTCCCAATTAGCCTTATCCTTTAAATCTACTTGCTTTTCAATAATTATCCTGCTTGCTTTTTTATCGGGTAATTCTCTCCAATCAAGTGATGATTCAACAATGGATTCTATCTTTTCTCTATTTGAATAGAATTGGTTATATAAATCCTTGTTATTATGGATATAGCACTCTACTGCTATAACATCCCTAACTGTATTAAGTAAAAAAGAAAAATGAAATTCTGAACTCCCTGAACCCACACTATACCAATGATCTGTAGATGGTTTTCTTTTATTAAATCGTCTAGAAAACTCTGGATCTAAAAAAACATAGTTGCTAAAAGCAGTCCAATAGTCTAATTTAAATACCATAGTTTCAGACATTTCCTGAGACATCTTCTTGATTTCCTTAGCCCAAGTATTTGGTTGTTCTAACACATTAAAGCGGGGTGCACAAGGCGATTCACCAATTTTCCATAATTCAATTTGAATAAGAAAAAAATCAATATTTTCATCCATATTCTCATTTAACCATTCAATTGCTTTTCTATGTTCCTCTCTAGCATTTTTTACAATCCAAATAATAATACTAGCATTTTTTCCACTTGCATAAGTTATAATTTTACCTAAATGATCATGGTTAGTATCTTCTAATTGATTTTCAATAACAATAATTCTATCAGTCCCCGTTTCTTTAGCTACAATATCTGCACTAAAGCCACCAACAGAGGATTCTGTACTAATTTCTGAAATATCAATACCTATCGTATCACCTAATATATTCATATTATCTTCCTCTGCTAGCCATGGTGTAAAATCATATGCTTCATTTTTCCATACTAGTCTTAAATCCTCTATTTTCTCTAAATATCCTAATTCCATATAAAGTACTCCTCCTTTGATATCACAAAACCATTGTCCTTTCCTTCTATTAACCTAAGGGTATTCTCTAATCTATCAGGTGAATCTTGTCTAATCACAATATCTCTCCCTAATTATCATTCTAAAACTTATTCTATCATAGTGACGTTCTTGTGTCAGTAACCCCGTCCCCTTGTCAC